>Ga0209081_1000415_pt1 | contig 25655 bp, 24 predicted proteins | sample GOMGulsemesocosm_4_FD_184636 | JGI IMG/M metagenome (GOLD analysis project Ga0209081, IMG submission 184636) | Methane-oxidizing microbial communities from mesocosms in the Gulf of Mexico - GOM15B Gulf of Mexico (SPAdes) (version 2) | ecosystem: Environmental > Aquatic > Marine > Cold seeps... | reverse complement strand
GTAGGCTGCGTGAGGTATTGCCAATAGCGTCAGATTGGCTGTATTGAATCTGCTGAATGTCTGCAGTAAAGACACCTTGGCCAATATCTGCGGCCAAGCCAATTTGTGCATTTGCTGGAATATCAAACTCACCGCCATGGGTGAATAAACCGGCATAATCATCAAAGGTGTTTTTGATTTTTGTTTGATATGAAGCTGCAAGCCGAACACCGGGTGTTACTTCAGCAAGTATGCCTAGTCTTAAGCCAAAACCAAATGCGTAGTCATAACCGTTGTCGCTTAAGTTAGTACCATCAGAAGAATAGGGAGAAAAACTAGTTAAGCCATCCATTCTAAGGTATGAGTAATTCAATATAGCGCCAATACCCCAAGAGGCTTTGCCATCGGCAAACTTTCGAGAGTAGTTTAAATTGGTGAAAACTTGCGCGTAATTAACACCAGTATGATCCGCACCGAATGTTCCCATACCAAAAGGAGTGTTGTGAGATGCGTAATCTGTATTCATTCCACCATTACCATAAATGGCTAGGCCAACAGAGGCGCTCGGGCTGATGGTGCGGCTAAAACCTAGGGCAGGAATAAAGAAAATTTCACTGTCACTCTCTACTTTTTTACCAGGAAATGGAATGGCGGTGTAGTTAGTCCCATCAACATCATAACTGCGATGAGGAGAGAAAAATTGTAAGCTGATATTATTCTGTTCACCAACAAATACGACACCAGCAGGGTTGATTGAAGCGATTAATGCATCTTGTGGGAAAGCAACGCCACTACCAGCAATGCCAACTTGTTTAGCGCCATAGCCAAGAGCAAATAAGCCATTTGAGGCTGTAGCGTTAGGAATAATGGCACAGGTCGACAGTAATAAAGCGCTTGCAATAGCGCTTTTGTAAGTTCGTAGAAGGTTTTTCATGAGTGATTTAGTGTAATTAATAGTTCTAAATGGTTTGTGTTTTGCGTGCTTCTGGTTATTAGGCCAATTTAGTTGAGGTTTAATACTTGTTCATTTTATCCACCCAAGCCATGCCAATGGCTGATAGTACGAAGGTAATGTGGAGGATAACAAACCACATTAGTTTATCGTTATCAATGTGTTCAGCATCCATAAACTTTTGTAATAAATGAATGGATGAAATAGCAACAATAGAGGCGGCGACCTTTTGCTTCAAAGAGCCAGCATCAAGTTTTCCAAGCCATGATAGTTTCTCTTCATCATCTGCAATATTAATGCGTGAAACAAAATTTTCGTAGCCGCTGAGCATCACCATAATAATTAAGCCTCCAACCAGTGACATATCAACTAATGAGAGAATCACCAGAACCATATCGGATTCGCTAGTGGATAGGATAATGGGGAATAAATGGAAAACCTCTTGAAAAAATTTGATGCTGAGTAATACAAGAGCGAGGCTTAAGCCGAGATATAACGGGGCCAATAACCATCGAGCTGCATATAAGGATTTTTCTAGTTTTGATTCAAATGAGTTCATGAATTTAGCTTTGTTACGCGTGTGGAAAACATTATACCTACTGATTTATAAATTGTTTATACCTTGTCGACACTTCAAACTCTAGTACATAGCCGGTAGGATAGCGTTTATGAACTAAGCAGTAATTATTACGAGGGCTAAGATGACCGAATCAAAACAAGTTTCAATTACACATTTCTCGGATGTGTTATGTGTTTGGGCGTATTTATCACAAATACGTATGGATGAATTACAAGAGAAGTTTTCTGAACGTATTGATGTGAGTTATCACTTTATTCAAATTTTTGGTTCGGTAGAGTCAAAAATGCAGCAAAACTGGAGTCATCGAGGTGGAGTTGATGCTTATAACAAGATGGTTTGTGAGTTAGGTTCAGCGTTTGAGCATATAGACGTACACCCGGACATTTGGACAAAGCAGCAACCGACTAGTTCAGCACCGTGTCATCTATTTATTAAGGCGGTTCAGTTATTAGAATTAAGAAATGAATTGCCTATTGCTGATAACGGTACGCGCTTAAGTGAACGCTTAGCTTGGGAAATGCGAGTGGCTTTTTTTAGAGATTTAATTGATGTTTCAGCCTTGCCTGCACAATTGGCAATAGCAGAAAAACTAGGTTTGCCAATCGCTAAGATTGAAGCAGAAATATCCAGTGGTGCAGCTTTTGCGGCGTTAGATATGGATCAGCAATTAAAAGAAAAGTACCGAGTTGTTGGTAGTCCAACGCTGGTGTTTAACGAAGGGCGTCAAATTATTTATGGGAATGTTGGTTATCGAGTGATTGAGGCCAATATCAATGAATTATTAAATGAATGTAGCACGCTAGCCAGCTGGTGCTAATAACTATAAAAAGAGGTTAGGGATGGAGCGTCGTGGTTTTATAAAGTCATTAGGGGCAGGTGCACTTGCAGCCAGTAGTTTAGCTGTCGGTCAGCAAGCATTTGCTGCAAAAGCAGAGTTTAAATGGAAAATGGTCACCTCGTGGCCAAAGAATTTCCCAGTACTGGGTACGAATGCTAATTACTTAGCAAAATCAATTGAGCAAATGAGTGGTGGGCGAATCCGTATTAAAGTCTACGGAGCTAACGAACTGGTACCTGCTTTTGAGGTATTTGATGCTGTATCGAGAGGGACTGCACAAATGGGCCATAGTGGAGCCTATTACTGGAAAGGCAAGCATGAGGCCTCGCAGTTTTTTGGCGCAATTCCCTTTGGTATGACTGGGCAGGAAGTGAATGCTTGGTTGTATTACGGCGGGGGTATGGAGTTATGGGAAGAGCTATACGATAAATTTAATTTAGTACCCATGGCAACTGGAAATACTGGTGCACAAATGGCGGGTTGGTTTCGTAAAGATATTAACTCGCTGGCAGACCTTAAAGGGTTGAAAATGCGTATTCCCGGTTTAGGTGGCGAGGTACTTAAGCGCGCAGGTGGTACACCGGTTAACTTGTCGGGCGGAGAACTATTTACATCACTCCAATCGGGGGCGATTGATGCCACTGAGTGGGTGGGGCCTTATAATGATTTGGCTTTTGGTTTTTATAAAGTTGCCAAGAATTACTATTACCCCGGTTGGCATGAGCCGGGTTCAACGCTTGAGGCGATGGTTAATAAAGATGCATATGCCGCATTACCTAAAGACTTGCAGGCGATTGTTAAACAAGCCTGCAAATCGGCGAATATGGATATGCTGGCAGAGAACGTGGCGAAAAATAATACCGCTTTGGATACTTTAGTTAATAAACATAATGTTCAGGTGAAACGCTTACCCGATGATGTTTTGGCAAAACTACATGGCTTATCTTTAGAAGTGGTTCAGGAAGTAGCTGACAGAGATCCTTTTAGTCGAAAGGTGTATGAGTCTTATACCAACTTTAGCCAACGTGCAGCACGTTGGACAGATCTTGCGGAATTTGCTTATTTGAAGGCAAGGGCTTTATAGCGGCTTGAGGTTAGAGTGAGATAAAAAGCCCTAGCATTTGACTAGGGCTTTTTTATAGCTATTGATTTAAGAGGTACGTCTCCACAAAGATAGCTGGCTAAAGCTATGCTGGAACTTTCGGTGGGTATCCCTAATAACAAATGGAACATCGGTTGGTTGGCTCACTAATTGGAAGTGTTGCCCAAGGTGGTCTTTTAAACCCTCGAGTGTTGAATACGGTTCACCATCTTTACGGAAACCTCCTAGCCAATTTTCTTTTGGAGTAAACTCTTCTAGCCATGTATAAGGCGAGGCGATAGCTAGTAAGCCACCAATGTTGATACGTTGGCGAATATTATCGAGGAAGACGGCAGGCGTGCGAAGTCTATCGATCAGGTTAATGGCTAGAATCAAGTCATAATTTTCAAACTGAGGTTTTAAATTGCTGGCATCACCTTGGATAAACTCAATATTTTGCTGTTGATTATTTAAGCCCAGCTCGACCAATGAGCGTTTGTGGTAGGACACAATGTCGCCTTCTTCAATTAACTCGTAATGAATAGCGCCTTTTTGCTGCATTTGATGCGCAATACGAATAAAGCGTGCAGAGAAATCAATACCTGTTACCTGATCAAAATGTTGTGCTAACTCAAAAGAGGCGCGGCCTACCGCGCAGCCAATATCCAGTGCACGAAGCTTGGGTTTATCTTGAAGCTGCTGCATACAAAGTCGTACACAATGTGCGGATAAGTCTTCAACCTCAAAATAATTAGGCCCGTAGTGGAAGTGACAATACTGCGATACGGCGGTATCACCTTCATACATTGCGCTGGGCTTTTCAATGTCTTGATCTGACTCAACATAACGAAACCCTGCATGCTGGTAAAAATGGCGCCTAAAGGCATAGCGTGCATGCTTGGTTGCTTCATTACCGGTGGAAATCCAACTTCCACCTTTAATTAAATTGTGTCGAGTATCGAATGTTGGCGTTGAAAAATCATCGTATAAGGGATGTACTTCAAATCCCTCAAGACCACTAATAGGGGTTTCTGTCCATTGCCATGCATTGCCGATTAAGTCATGGAATTCACCAAAGGCAAAATGATCGACTGGGCAAGCAGAAGCCCAGTGCTCAAGGTTTATATTACCGGGTGCTGAAACCCAATCAGGTTGGTTGGGTATGTCGTGAAGTTGGTGTAAATGCTGCCATTGTTCCTCGCTAGGTAAGCGAATAGATTTGCCCGTTTTCTCGCTTAGCCAATTGCAAAAAGCTTTTGCTTCCAAGTAATTAATTTCTACAGGCCAATTCCACGGCATGTCTTGCTCGTCGAGCAGGGTTCTGAGGCGGTATTCATCACTATTTTTTACCCAGAACAATGGGTGCTCAGGTTGTTTATATTGAACCCATTGCCAACCTTCTTCGGTCCAAAAGTGTTGTTGTTGGTAGCCACCATCTTCAATAAAATCTAAGAATTCAGCGTTAGAAACAAGGTATTTACTGGCTGCAAAAGCATCGACATCGCTTGTTTTATTGCCGTATTCACAATCCCAGCCAAAGGTAGGTTCGTTACGTTGTTTACCGAGTTCAACACAACCATTTTTGACTTGGATGAGTTGGTTTTCAGGGGCTTCGCCAAAGTGCGGGCAAACATTCCAAGTGTCATGTTGTCGTAAATACTGCAAAGGCATTTGGCGAATAATGGCTGATGAGGTTTCAATGTGAATACGTTGGTGCTCAATACCCATTAATATGCTCCAAAATGGGCTATCCCAAGAAATGGGTAGCTCAAGAGGCAGGGTGCTGATGAGTTCATCAAGTAGTTTTAATACGGTTTGCCTGTATTCACGAACTTCGTTAATACTCGGCCAATCATAATTGGCTTCATTCAAATCATCCCATGACATTTCATCGACACCAACGGCAAATATAGACTCAAACCTTGGGTTAACACGCTGAGGGATTAGAGCAGCTAAGCTCAGCTTATTGATATAGAAAGCCGGTGTGTGACCGTAATAGAAAACAAGTGGGTGACGTAAAGATTCAGGTCGCAGATAGAAGGCTGCATCATCAACCAGCGTTTCGTAAAGCTGTTCTTCAAGTAAAAAAGTCTTGTGTAAATACTCGCGAATTTCTGCTCTTTTCTCTTCGATACTGCCGTTGTTGAGTGTGACAGTCCTACTGGTTCTGGTATGACTTGTCTCGCCCCTGTTGTCGCTTAGCATGCTGAATCCTTTTTATTATTTGAACTCTAGTCTATTACTGGTTTTGTTAAAAGCAAAGCGCAGAGGCAAGTATTTAACTCATTTAACTACCATAAATGGTTTCTGGTAACCAAGTGACTAGCTCAGGCCACATGGCGAGTAAGCCAAGGAGGAATAGTTGAATCAAAATGAAGGGTAGTACACCCTTGTATATTTGAGTGGTTTTAATCGTTTGTGGTGCAACACCTCGTAAATAAAATAAGGCAAAACCAAACGGAGGGGTTAAAAACGATGTTTGTAAATTCAGTGCAATCATAATGCCTAGCCAAACAGGGCTAATGCCCATGGCGAGTAAAATTGGTGCAACGATGGGAACAACGACAAAAGTTATTTCGATAAAGTCGAGTACAAAGCCGAGTAAGAACATGACCAGCATAACGACGACCATAGCTCCAAAAACTCCACCGGGGAGGTCGGATAATAACTCTTCAATAAGCTCATCACCGCCAAAGCCTCTGAATACGAGTGAGAATAGAGATGCGCCAATCAGAATAAAAAACACCATGGCGGTGACTTGAGTCGTTTCAGTGGAAACAGCTCGTAGTTGCTTAATGCTTAATTGCTTTTTTGTATAGGCTAAGAAAATAGCGCCCATCGCTCCAACAGCTGCCGCTTCGGTGGGTGTTGCAATGCCGCCAATAATTGAACCTAGTACGGCAATAATTAGGGTTAATGGAGGAAATAAGCCTTTTGCTAAATCAACTAATAAATGAGTGTCAGATTGTCGAGCAGGCATCGGCGGGCAAGAGGAGGGTTTGAAAAATGCCATGCCTGCTAAATAGAGTAGGTACAAAAGGACCAATAATAAGCCCGGAATTAATGCGCCAGCAAATAGGTCACCGACAGACACTGTTTCGGGCGAAAATATGCCCATATCCAGTTGTGCTTGCTGATATGACGAGGAGATAACGTCACCGAGTAACACTAAAACAATCGAGGGAGGGATGATTTGCCCTAACGTGCCAGAGGCGCAAATAGTTCCGCAGGCTAAAGCGGGGTCGTAATTGCGTTTTAGCATGGTGGGTAGTGATAGTAAGCCCATGGTTACAACGGTTGCGCCAACGATACCAGTGCTTGCAGCCATTAACATGCCGACTAAGACAACTGAAAAGCCTAGGCCACCGGGTAATGTGCCAAATAGTTTGGACATATTTTCTAGCAAGCCCTCGGCGACTTTTGATTTTTCGAGCATAACCCCCATAAAGACGAAAAGAGGGACGGCTACTAAGGTATCGTTTTCAATAATGCCGAATAGGCGATTGGGGAGCGCTTCTAAAAAGGCGGAGTCAAAGCTACCGAAATATTCGCCAACAACTGCAAAAGCGAGCGCAGTGCCCGCTAATGTGATGGCGACGGGGTAGCCCATCAATAAAATGATGAATACGGCAGCAAACATCCATAAGGCAATACTACCGTCCATGAGCGCCTCCAGTTAGAGTGCGAATTGCTTTAAGTGCTTCGGATAAACCTTGTAGTGATAATAATAGAGCTAGGCATGGAATGAGGCTTTTAAGGAGAAAAACGGCATCAATTCCGCCCGCTTCACGTGAGCCTTCGTAATATGACCACGATGCTGCAACATAATCCCAGCTGATATAAGCAATAAATAGGCAGAAGGGAAAGAGTAAAAATATTGAACCCAGTAGGTTAACGATTGCCTGACCTTTTTCGCCCCAACGCTGGTATAAAATATCGACTCGTACGTGGCCGTCTACTTTAAGTGTGTGGGCAATCGCCAGCATAAACACGCAGCCGTGTAAGTAGGTGATGGATTCTTGTGCTGCGATTGAGCCCAGGTTAAAGCCGTAGCGTAGTAGGACAATTGTAAACATGGTAACGACCATTGCCGCGGTGAACCAGGCAACGGTATTAAATATGCGCTGGTTCAGGCTGTCGATTAGGTAAATAGATTTATTTAGCATGAGGGCTTACATCCATAAAGAAGAGAGCGAATTAGAATGCTCAGGTGAGCAAGTTGCTTAATTTAAGCAGCAGTTCTCAGGAAAGTTTCGCCTAGATAGTAAAATGGACTTCATCTCATCTGGGTCTTTAATGTGCGTCATTTCACCTTCTTTTGGGAAATGCACGTCGCGTAATCGAGATAACCAGAAACGGAAAGCCGCCGCTCTAATAACTAAGGGCCAATGTTTAATTTCTTCAGCGGTGAGTGGGCGAATTGATTGGTAGGCTTGAATGAATGCATCGAAACGCTTCTGGTCTAATAAGCCATCTTCCTCAATGCACCAATCGTTTATAGCGACAGCAATATCGTAAGTAAAATAGTCATTGCAAGCGTAATAAAAGTCGATAATCCCGGATAAATCATCACCAGAAAATAGGGCGTTATCCCTGAATAAATCGGCATGAATAACACTGTTAGGCAGGTCTAGTTGGCTGTAGTTGGCTTGGAAATCAAGCTCTTCACGAATAAGCTCGGCACTGTTTTGATCAACCAGCGGAATTAGTAGCTCCGACGCTTGCTGCCGCCAATGTGCTCCGCGGCTATTTTCACGATTAATATCAAGGCGTAAGCTCGCTTGGTGGAATTGGGCCATTGATTTGCCAAGCACGGCGCATTGTGTGGGATTGGGTTTTTTAACATCGCTACCGGCTAGTTTTTCAACTAATGCCGCAGGTTTTCCATTCAGCGTCGATAGAAACTGCCCCTCGTTGTCACGAATGGGTTGTGCGCTGGGTACTCCATTATCAGAGACAAAGGACATGATATTTAAGAAGTAAGGCAGTTCTTCAGCCTTGAGTTCTTCAAATAGCGTTAACACGTAATCACCTTGTGTGGTGGTTACAAAGTAGTTAGTGTTTTCAATGCCCGAGCTAATGCCTTGAAAGCTGACTAACTCGCCGAGGGAATAATTTTTTAAATGGTGAATAAGTTGAGCACGCTCAACAACCGTGTAAACAGACATAGTGTGAAAATCGAGTGAATTGTGTGGGGTTTACCAGCTAATAAGCATCCATTGAGGAATGTTCATGCCTTCTTCGAGAGCTGAGCGACGTGTTTCTAAATTACCATCGCCATCGGTGTCAACCAAATAGTATGCAGGGGCATTAGCGGGTGAAATTTTCACCATGTAAACGCTGCCATTAACGCTATATTCTGTAATATTGTCTTTAGCTTTACGGGTGATAGTAATATCTGGTGCCATATTTTCACCGCTTACAATTTGTGCGGGTAACTCAGGAGGCTGAGGAACAATGGCAGGACGAACGTCTTGAGCGACAAGGTTAGATGAGGCACAGAGCAATAGTAATAAGGTGAACGGTAGTATGCAACGCATGTTTTTTCCTTTGAGCTAACGGATGCCTTAATTATGACACTATCTGATAGCTTTTTGTAAAACTTGCTTGTTACAGTTCAAGCAAGACTTCTTCTTCTTTGGCAGAAGGTGCAAAACCACGGTGCTCATAAAAGTCAAAAATGGTTTTGAGTACTTCGTCTGGAGTTTCACAAATGTTAATAAGCTTGAGGTCTTCCTCTTTTATCGTGCCCGCAGCCAATAAACTACTGGAAAACCAGTCGATTAAGCCTTTCCAGAAAGTAGCATTGATTAGGATGATGGGGATTCTGCGTGTTTTCCCAGTTTGAATTAAGGTTAATATTTCGGCCAGTTCATCTAGCGTGCCAAAACCACCTGGTAAGACAACATAGGCGGATGCGTACTTTACAAACATTACCTTACGGGCAAAAAAGTGCCTGAAATTAAGGCTTATATCTTGGTAAGGATTGGACTGCTGTTCGTGAGGCAGGCATATATTTAAGCCGATACTCGTGGATGAACCGTTAAATGCGCCTTTATTGGCAGCTTCCATAATGCCGGGTCCACCACCACTAATGACTGAGAACCCCGCATTTGATAGTGCCAAAGCGATACTTTCCGCGCGTTGGTAGTCTGGGTGGCTGGGGTGAGTACGAGCCGACCCGTAAATGCTTATCGCAGGCCTAACGTGGGATAGCTGCTCAAAACCATCAACAAACTCAGCAATAATTTGGAATACTTTCCATGCTTCGCGCTTTTCATTACTCATGATTTCCTCGGTTGCCGTTTTTGCATTACATGTCTGCTGATACAGACAGTATAATCGGCTGATGAAAAATTACTGGACAGTTTTATGACTGAAAAAACTTTGGTGCTGGTTGACGGCTCATCGTATTTGTTTCGTGCATACCATGCGGTGCCTTTATTAAGTAACTCTAAAGGTGAGTATACCAATGCTATTTTAGGGGTGAGTAATATGCTGAAAAAGCTGGTGGATACTTATCCTGAGGCTTATTTTGGCGTTATTTTTGATGCGCCCGGTAAAACATTCAGAAATGATATGTACAGTGAGTACAAGGCAAATAGATCGGCAATGCCTGAAGAATTACGAGAGCAGATTAAACCATTACATCAGCTTATAAAAGCGATGGGGTTACCGTTGGTGATGGAATCAGGGGTTGAGGCTGATGATGTTATAGGAACGTTGGCGCAGCAAGCAGAGCAGTCCGGTTTGAAAGTTGTTATCTCGACGGGAGATAAAGATATTGCCCAGCTGGTTACGGAAAAAATTGCCTTGATCAATACAATGAATAACCAATGGTTAGATCAAGCCGGAGTTATTGAAAAGTTTGGTGTGCCTGCCAGTAAAATAATTGATTACCTCGCATTGATGGGAGACACCTCGGACAATATTCCGGGCATACCAAAAGTAGGGCCAAAAACAGCCGCTAAATGGTTAGATAAGTTTGGCTCATTAGATCAAATTATTGCCCGTGCCGATGAGGTTAAAGGCAAGGTTGGTGAAAGTTTACGTGAGCACCTTGATGCGATTCCGTTATCAAAAGCCTTGGTAACCATTCGTTGCGATGTGCCGCTTAATGAATCGCCCTTAGATTTAGTTCGGCAACCAGCAGATGTTGAGGCGCTGGCGGTGATGCTTGAGCACTTTGAATTTAATAGTTGGTTGAAACAACTGGGAGCTGGGGGGGCGAAGAAGCCTGTTGCTCAGTCGGCTGAGGTGATTGATGATGTTCAAATTGCAGAGCCTGTAACCGAGTTAAAAGTTGATACCGTTCTGGATGAAGCGAGTTTTAACATTTGGTTGGAGAAACTGAGTCAGGCTGAATTATTTGCCTTTGACACGGAAACAACCTCGCTGGATTACACTAAAGCACTTATTGTTGGTGTCTCATTTTCAGTTGAGACGGGACATGCGGCCTACGTGCCATTAGCACACCAGTACCCGGGTGCTGTTGAACAGTTATCTCGGCAATGGGTATTGGATCAGTTGAAGCCTATCTTGGAGTCAACTGATATTCTAAAACTGGGGCAAAACCTCAAATATGATGCCAATGTGTTGTGTAATCACGGTATCGTGCTGGCAGGTGTGGCGCACGATACGATGCTGCAATCATATGTGCTCAATAGTACAGCAACTCGGCATAATATGGATGCGTTGGCAGACACCTATTTGGGGGTGCAAACTATTCATTACGAAGAGGTGGCTGGAAAAGGTGCGAAGCAGATTTGTTTTGATCAAGTAGCGATTGATGTAGCTGCGCCGTATGCGGCTGAAGATGCTGATATAACGTTGCGCTTGCATCAGCACCTTTTTCCTCAATTAGAAAAGCTTGAGTCGCTGAGCTATGTTTATCAAAAAATTGAGATGCCTTTACTGCCCGTATTGGCTCGTATGGAGCAAACAGGAGTGTTGGTTGATGCTGCCATGCTGCAGCAACAAAGCGTTGAACTGGCTGCCAAGGTTAAGGTGCTTGAAGACCAAGCGCACGAAGTGGCTGGGCAGCCTTTTAACTTGGCATCGCCCAAACAAATTCAAGAGATTTTATACGACAAGCTAGGTTTGCCGGTGTTGAAAAAAACGCCGAAAGGTCAGCCCTCTACAGCTGAAGCGGTGTTACATGAATTGGCTGTTGATTTCCCATTGCCTCGTTTAATTCTTGAGCATAGAAGCTTGAGCAAACTTCGCTCAACTTATACCAATAAATTACCGAAGCAGATTAACCCAGTAACAGGTCGTGTTCATACCTCATATCATCAAGCGGTTGCAGCAACGGGGCGCTTGTCTTCATCAGATCCTAATTTGCAGAACATTCCCGTGCGTAGCGAAGAGGGGCGGCGTATTCGTGAAGCCTTTATTGCAGAGCCGGGTTATACGGTGCTGGCAGCCGATTATTCTCAAATTGAATTAAGGATAATGGCTCACTTGTCGCAAGATGAGGGTCTGTTACAAGCCTTTAAAGATGGCTTGGATGTGCATAAAGCGACAGCGGCGGAGGTGTTTGGTGTGCCGCTTGATCAAGTTGAAGACCATCAGCGGCGCTCTGCTAAAGCGATTAACTTTGGTTTGATATATGGCATGTCCGCGTTTGGTTTGGCTAAGCAGTTGGATATAGATCGCGCTGCGGCGCAGGGTTATATCAATCTGTATTTTGAGCGCTACCCAGGCGTGAAACAATATATGGATGAAACTCGTGAATTGGCACGTGAGCAGGAATATGTTGAAACTCTCTTCGGTCGTCGTTTGTATTTGCCGGATATTAATGCGAAAAACGGTCAGCGTCGTCAGTATGCAGAAAGAACCGCGATTAATGCGCCTATGCAGGGGACCGCAGCCGATATTATTAAATTAGCCATGTTATCAGTCGACGATTGGTTGCAAGCAGATAAGCCGCCGGTGCGCATGGTGATGCAAGTGCACGATGAATTAGTATTTGAAGTGGAAAATAGTTACTTAGAGGAAGCAAAGAAGATTATTCGGCAAAAAATGAGCGCAGCGGCTAATTTGGATGTGCCGTTAATTGTTGATGTTGGGGTGGGTATTAACTGGAACGAAGCGCATTAAAGAAATAAGTTAAGCGCCATCAATGAGTTGATGGCGCTTATGTCTTGTTTATTGAGCGCCTGCTTCTAGAGTTGCTTTTAAAGACTCTAGACCTGCGCGGTAAATACCTCGAACGCCTTTTTCTACATCAGCTGCTTTGGCGTCGCCGACAAGGCTAAAGTTGCCCATCCAAGTTACGGTAGAGCCACCTTGACCATTACTGCGAACGGAAAACCAAGAGATATAACCTTCAACGGGGAGTATAGCTGGGTCTACTTGAGTTATTTTATAAGTAAAGTTTTTACCTTCACCATTAAAGCGTACAAGCTCTTCTGTAATCGTTGGTCCACCAAGGTCTACTACACGAACGCTACCAGGGTGGTTGGCGTTACTGGTTGTTTGGCTAATAATGGCAGGGTGCCAGCTAGCAAGGCTATTAAAATCTTTAGTTGAAGCCCAAACGGACGAAGGGCTAGCTACGATATCAACTTTTTCGGTAACAGAAATATCAGTTGCCTGGGCTGCCGAGATGGTAAATGCAAAAATTAATGCGCTGGTTAAAGAAAGAATCTTGCTCATGGTTGTTTCCTATAGTTTTATGGTTATATTTTATTGGCACTATTAAGTTTACCCCATGTTGCCACAATGTTTACATGATAGTAAAGGAGGGGCTTTGTGTGTGGTGATCTATTTTTGGGAGTGAACTTTTAATAATATCAACGGTCTACGTAGTGCGCTTTGTATTAAAGCGTGACCTGCTCATTTTTCTCTCCCCCTCCCCGTTTGAGTAGGTGCCGATTTTGATAATCGGGTATTTGAGCCCTGGCTGCTGTTTTCCCAGGGCTTCTTTTTGACTTATTTTTCGATGTGTAGGTGGCTGTCTAGCCAAGTATGAATTTCTTCAACACCTTCTTTTTTGAGTGATGAAAATAATTCTATTTGAACGTTGGCTGTGGACTCTTTAAGTAATTTTTGTGCTGCAAATAGTGCGTTTTTCGCGCCATTCCTATTGAGCTTGTCGGATTTGGTTAGAGCGACAAAAACATCTAAGTTTAAATGCGCAGCGTAATCGATCATTTGTAAATCATATTCTGCAAGGTTACGGCGAATATCCACTAATAAGACAAGGCCATTCAAAGCTTTGCGTTTTTCAAGGTAGCGCTCAAGCTCTTTTTGCCATTTAATTTGAATGTCACGAGGTACTTTTGCATAACCATAGCCAGGCAAGTCAACAAGGCAGCGTTGCTCATCAAGCTGGAAGTACACCATTTGTTGGGTTCTACCCGGTGTTTTACTCGTCCGAGCAAGGCTCCGTTGATTGGTGAGGGTGTTTATTGCGCTAGACTTACCAGCATTAGAACGGCCTGCAAAGGCCACTTCGTATTCTATGCTTTCGGGTGTGGTTTTAAGGTTAGGTGCGCTAAGAAGGAATTCAGCTCGGTGATAAAGAGGGTTCATGATGTTTATTGAGGTTCATTGTTTGCTCTATTGTACCGGACTGCATGATTTCAGTGTGTTTAACAACAAATGACGTAGAAAAGGCTAAAATGAGATTAGTTTTATTGTAAGATTGTTGGCAATACTAAATTGGAGAGAGAATATGAAAAAAGTTTCATTAATAATAGCTGGATTAGCACTATTTGTTTCTACTTACTCAATTGCTGGAGATGTAGCAGCAGGTAAGGCAAAATCAGCTCAATGTGCTGCATGTCATGGTGCTTCAGGTATTAGTCCAATGGGCATGTATCCAAATTTAGCTCAGCAAAAAGCACAATATTTAGTAAAACAGTTGAAGGATTTCCGTTCAGGTACACGTAATGACCCAACGATGAAAGCAATGGCTGCTGCCCTAACAGATGCTGATATTGCTAACTTATCTGCGTATTACGCTAGCATAAAATAATTTTTTTAAGACCGGAATAGAAATGAAAGTAAATGTATTGCTAGTTTGTTTATTAACGGCATTAAGTTCAATGAGCGTTTTTGCTCAAGGTGATGTAGAAGCTGGTCGCACGAAAGCAGCAATGTGTGCAGGTTGTCATGGTCCAAGTGGTCATAGTCAAAATCCAGTTTGGCCTAAATTAGCGGGCCAGCATGCTTTTTATATTGAAAAAGAGCTTCATGATTTTCAAAATAAAAAACGTATTAATGCAACTATGGCGCCAATGGTTGCAGGCTTAAGTGACGTAGATATTGAGAATCTAGCTGCATTTTTTGCGAGCGTGCCGTCAACGGTTGAAGCAGCGAGAGCTGACCAAATAACCTTAGGTGAAAAGCTTTATCGTGGAGGTAAAACGATTAATGGTTTACCTGCTTGTATTGCATGTCATGGGCCGAATGGTGCAGGTAGTGCTCCTGCACGTTTCCCACGAATTGGTGGGCAACACGCCGCTTACTTGACGCAAACGCTGAAAGACTTCAAAGCAGAAACGCGTAATAATGACCATCAAGCAATGATGCGTGATATTGCTGGTCGTATGACTAATAAGGAAATAGAAGCCGTTTCGTCATACATTTCTGGCTTACACTAAGCCAATATTCTTTGTAAGAAGGGCGGCTCAGTCGCCCTTCTTTGCTTATAAGCTAGTGTAAGGCCCCCAGCCTTCATTAAGTCATACTATGAATAAACAACCCCCTTCGCCTAGAAAAACAGGTTTACTACTTAAATTTCTAGGCTCAATGAACTTTGCCATTACGTTGCTTGTGGCGCTATCTATTGCCGCCATTATCGGTACGGTTCTGCAGCAAAACCAACCTTATACGGACTACGTCTTAAAGTTTGGTCCATTTTGGTTTGAAGTGTTCCAAAAGCTAGCTTTATATGATGTGTATTCTTCAGGCTGGTTTTTACTTATTTTGTTTTTTTTAGTGCTTTCTACTAGTACGTGTATTTATCGAAATACACCTGCTATGTTGCGTGAAATGCGCGAGTATAAGCAAAGCGCTAAGCTTAAAACGCTCTTAAACTACAGTAATTGTCATAGTTGGCAATTAAACTGCAGTCTGACAGAGGCGCAAGGTGTAGTGCAGAAGTTACTACCACATAATGGTTACAGCGCTCGCGTAAAGACAGAGTCAACGCATACATTAGTTTCGGGTATGAAAGGCGGGGCTAGTCGTTTGGGCTATATTTTTACTCACCTGTCTATCGTGTTGATTTGTTTGGGTGGCTTGATTGATGGAAATGCTGTTTTGAAAGCGCGCGAGCTGCTAGGGCAGATTATTCCAGAAACAAGAGATTTACTTGCGAGTGAGGTGCCTTCAATTAGTCATTTATCCGCAAATAATCCGGCTTTTCGAGGAAGTGTATCTGTTCCTGAAGGCAGTCGCACAGATGTTTTATTTGTAAATTATCGTGACGGCTATCTTGTGCAAGACTTGCCTTTTTCAATAGAGGTTAAGGACTTTAGGATTGAGCATTATGCGAGTGGTCAGCCTAAATCATTTGAGAGCGATTTGGTTATTCATGATAAGCGCTTGGAGAAACCCTTAGAGCAAACCATATCTGTTAATCATCCATTAATCTACGAAGGGTATTCTATCTATCAGGCAAGTTTTTCTGATGGAGGCTCTGAGTTGCAATTGTTAGCTTGGCCTTTAAAAAAGGGGAGTAAGCAATCGATGGTTGTAGATACACGGATAGGGGATACCTTAGATATGACGCTGTTTGAACAGGCGTGGACGCTTGAGCCATCAAACTTCCGTTTGTTTAATATAAATCCATCAGAGGATCCTGCTAAGAAATTTAAGAACATTGGGCCAAGCATGCAGTTTAAAATGCGCAATAAGCTAGGTGAGGCAAGAGAGTTCTTGAACTATATGTTGCCCGTTGAAAGAGATGGGGCGTTTTATTACTTGAGTGGGATGCGAGCTTCTCCAGCCGATGAATTTCGCTATCTATATATACCAGTTGATGATGCGGGTGGTATTGGCCGCTTTATGCGCTACATGCACGCTTTATCTGATAAGGACTTGGTACGCAAGGTTGTTGCTAAACAAGGTCTGACAAGTTCCCCATTACCGTTAAAAGATTCCGCGAAACTAAATGATGCGATGGTTCTTTTGGCTGGCTTGTTTGTTGAAAAGGGTATGCAGGGAGTTATTGCTCAGCTTGATAAGAATGTGCCGCTTGAAAAACGTGATGAAGTGGCTGAGCTATATGTGCGAGTGCTACAGCAGTTGTTAGCGGCTGTGTATGTTGAAGTGCTAGCGGAAGAAGGTGTGGATGTTAGCTTGGGTATCGATGAGCAGAGAGCTGTGTTTTTTGATGCTGCTGCAGCTGCCATTGGTGCAATTGGGCGTTATGGTTCACCTGTTTACTTTCAATTGACTGACTTTACGCATCATCAAGCGAGTGGCTTACAAATAGCAAAGGCACCAGGTAAAAACTTGGTTTACCCTGGTTGTGCGTTGCTCGTTCTGGGTGTGTTTTTAATGTTTTATGCGCCTCAGCGCCGTTTGTGGGCTTGGTTAGAGACAAGTGAAGGTGGTGTTAAAATGGTGTTGGCAGGGCATGCAAGCAAAAATAAAATGGATTTTGCTAAGCAGTATCAACAGTTACGTGATCAATTTGATCGCGTGTTAACGAGCTAAAGGCATTTTATGAATAATACACAGACAGCATTACAGTATGAGTTGAGTCAGCGCTCATTTTGGAAAAATTTGACTCTAGTTGATTGGGTCTGGAGCTTGCTTGTTGTACTTGCAACAGCCTATGCATATAGCCGTTATATCTCTTTAATGGATGTTTATGAAGAAGTAATTTTAGTTTCTACGGGCTTGAGTTTAATTGCATTTGGCTGGTACTGGAAGGCTATCCGTGCCTTATCGCTGGCGGTGTTTTTACTGAGTATTTTGGGCATTAGTCGGTATGTTAATGGGCTTGCTGATGCAGAAGTTGATTTCTTCCTAAGGTTTTTAGTCTCTAGCCAATCGGCGATTATGTGGATGAGCGCGCTATATGTTCTGGCGACATTGACATATTTTATATCTTTTGTGGGACGCTCAGAGTTTGCTGGAAAAGTGGCGAGTTCAATGACGTGGTCGGCAACGACGATGGGCCTGGTTGGCTTGATGGTCAGGTGGCGTGAGTCATACTTAATTGGTTTAGATGTGGGGCATATCCCCGTTAGTAACCTATATGAAGTGTTTATTTTATTTTCAATAATCACTGCATTACTGTATTTATTTTATGAGCGTCGTTATCAAACGCGAGTACTGGGTGTGTTTGTACTGCTAGTGATTAGTGCTGCTGTCGCATTTTTGCTTTGGTATGCCTTCGACCGTGATGCTGCAGGTATTCAGCCTTTAGTGCCTGCGTTAAAAAGTTATTGGATGAAGATCCATGTGCCTGCTAACTTCGTCGGCTACGGGGCTTTTGCTTTAGCTGCAATGGTTGCCGCAGCTTATTTAATTAGAGAAAAGGCAGAGAAGGGCGCAAAGGACGGGCTGGCTATGACCTTGCCTGAGTTGGATATATTGAGCGATTTGATTTACAAATCTATCGCGTTGGGTTTTGCGTTCTTTACTTTGGCAACAATTTTAGGGGCGTTATGGGCGGCTGAAGCTTGGGGCGGATATTGGTCCTGGGATCCTAAGGAAACATGGGCGCTTATTGTTTGGCTGAACTATGCGGCTTGGTTGCATATGCGCTTAACAAAGGGCTGGGATGGCAAGCCAATGGCTTGGTGGGCAATTATTGGTTTATTTGTAACCTTGTTTGCCTTTTTAGGGGTGAATATGTTTTTATCGGGTTTGCACTCATATGGCGAGCTATAGACAAGTTATTTAAGGAGACATAAATGCAGAAATTATTAATATTATTGGCAGTTGGTTTATTATCATTTGCAACACAAGTATTATCGGCTGACTCAGCTGAATATACGGCAGGTGTTGATTATGGTTTGATTACACCGGTACAGCCTACCGATGATCCGGATAAATTAGAGGTTGTTGAGATTTTCTGGTATGGCTGCCCTCACTGCCATCACTTTGAGCCGACACTTGACCCTTGGGCTAAAGAGTTGCCAAAGGATGTGAGTTTTTATCGTTTACCGGCTATTTTTAGCCCTGTATGGGAAGTGCATGCACGAGCTTATTTTACAGCTGAAATATTAGATGTACTGGAAGAGTCACATAGCGCGCTTTTTCACAGTCTGCACGTGAAAAGAAAGAAGATAAACACGCCTGATAAGTTAGCTGATTTTTATACTCAGTATGGTGTTGATAAAGCATTATTTGAGAAAACATATAATTCTTTTGTGGTCAATACACGAGTTGCTCGAGCTAAAGAAATGGTCAGCCGATATGGCGTAGAAGGCGTGCCAGCAATTATCGTTAATGGTAAGTACTTAATTACAGGGCCAATGGCGAAGAATTACGAAAATATGCTTAAAATTACTGAGTATCTCCTAGATAAAGAGCGCGCTATAAAGTAATTCATATTGCTAGGGCAATGCTAGCCAGTAAGCTGGCTCGGATATTAAGTTTATTTGAGACAGTTTTCTTCAATCTGCTTATTTAGCTTTTGTCGCTGCTTGTTTTTAGCCTCTTCATCAAGTCGTAAGTAGTCTCCACTCGCATCCTTATATAGGCGGTTGCCGCTAAGCTCGAGAGCTGCAAGCGATTGTTTGGCTCGGTGGCAAATGTCATTCATTAACCTTTGCTGTACAAGCTCTTGATCAAGTTTGTCGCTGGCGATTTTACGCTCCGCATTTGACTTTGCGATTGCATCTGCACTTTGTTGGAGTGAGGTGTTCGGTACGTCTGAGTCGTTAAAGTGTTTCTTAATATAGATCTTCTCGCTAGAGATTGACTTATCGCGTGGAGGCGATTGACTGTACTTTTGTACGCCCTCATGGGTTGTCCAGTGGTAAATAACAGCTAAGCTTGAGCTGCTGTAAAGTAAGAATATAACAAACAAAGCCTTGCGCATGATTGCTCCCTGCAGTGTAATTTTATTTGTGTGAATAAAACATAAGTATATACCAGCTGCGGCGGAATAAAGACTTGTCTTCTATTTCAAACATTAAAACAAGTTAGTAATGGAACTTCTTGACCTATGGAAGTTTAGTTGGTATTTTGTCGAGTTCGATTGCATCACGTAATTAAGTTTATTACAGGTGATTAAATTATTTTGAATTTGGAGAGTTTATTGTGGAGTTAAGTGGCGGTGAAATCGTCATCCAGTCCTTGAAAGATGAAGGAGTGGAATACGTGTTTGGGTATCCTGGTGGGTGCGTCCTGCATATTTATGATGCTATTTTTAAGCAGAAGGATGTCAAACATGTGCTTGTCCGTCATGAGCAAGGCGCAACACATGCGGCAGATGGTTATGCGCGTGCATCGGGTAAAGCAGGCGTGGTATTAGTGACATCTGGTCCTGGAGCAACAAATGCGGTAACCGGTATTGCTACTGCTTTTATGGATTCAATTCCAATGGTAGTTATTACTGGGCAAGTACCTAAGGCTGTTATTGGCTCAGATGCTTTCCAAGAAGTTGATACGATTGGTATTACGCGCCCTTGTGTAAAACACAATTTTTTAGTGAAAAATGTAGGCGATATAGCTGAGACGATGAAGAAGGCCTTTTACTTGGCTACTTCTGGGCGCCCCGGCCCTGTTATTGTTGATATACCTAAAGACATTACAGACCCGAGCGTAAAAGTTCCTTATGAATACCCTGCAGAAATTAGTATGCGCTCATATACACCACCAATCAGTGGTGATATTGCACAAATAATTGAAGCAGTAAAGCTTATTAAAGAAGCTAAGCGCCCTGTTATATATAGTGGCGGCGGTGTTGTGCTGGGTGAAGGTAGTAGCGAGCTTAGAGAGTTTTGTCATACCTTGAACTTCCCAGTGACTCAAACACTGATGGGCTTGGGTGCGTTCCCTGGAACAGATCCTCAGTTTATCGGCATGCTGGGTATGCACGGTACTTATGAAGCCAATATGGCTATGCATGATAGTGATTTAATTATAGCGATTGGAGCTCGGTTTGATGATCGGGTGACAGGTAAAGTGGATGAATTCTGTCCCCATGCAAAAATCATTCATATTGATGTTGATCCTGCATCAATAGCAAAAATTATTGAAGTTGATGTGGCTATTGTTGGCCAAGTTAAGCCCGTATTGCTAGATATGCTGGCTCAAATTAAGCGTTTGGATGAAACGTTTGATCGTTCTCGAATCGCTGATTGGTGGTCGCAAATTGATCAATGGCGCGCGACAGACTGCATGGCATACGATACGACAACTGGGACGATTAAACCTCAGTATGTTATTGAGCAACTATACAAAGTAACAGAAGGCAATGCTTATGTAACATCTGATGTTGGTCAGCATCAAATGTTCGCGGCACAGTTCTACCCTTTTGATGAGCCACGTCGATGGATTAACTCGGGTGGTTTAGGAACAATGGGCTTTGGCTTGCCAGCAGCTATGGGTGCTAAATTTGCACATCCAGATGCGGATGTGGCTTGTGTGACGGGTGAAGGCAGCATTCAAATGTGCTTGCAAGAGCTATCAACCATGTTGCAGTACGATACCCCAGTTAAGGTTATTAACCTTAATAATGGTTATTTAGGTATGGTGCGCCAGTGGCAAGAGTTTAATTACGATAAACGTTATTCTCATTCATACCTTGAAGCATTGCCTGATTTTAAAAAATTGGCAGAAGCCTATGGTCATGTAGGAATGACGATTACCAAAAAAGAAGATGTTGAACCTGCGTTACGTGAAGCATTTGCGATGAAAAATCGTACGGTATTCTTAGACTTTTTAACCGATACGAAAGAGAACGTCTATCCGATGATTGCGGCAGGTAAGGCGCATCACGATATGATGATGGGGCCTCGTTCAAAATACAATGGGAATAAATCATGAGTCGCCAGCATATTATTTCAATGTTACTTGAAAATGAATCGGGCGCTTTGTCACGTGTTGCGGGTTTGTTTTCTGCGCGAGCTTACAATATTGAGTCGTTGACGGTAGCCGCTACAATAGACCCTTCATTATCACGGTTAACCGTGGTAACAGTCGGTAGTGACATGGTTATTGAGCAAATAAAAAAGCAACTAAATAAGCTGGTTGATGTTGTAAAGCTGATTGATTTATCTGAATCATTTTCACTTGAGCGAGAGTTAGTTTTACTCAAAGTAAAAAAGAATGAAACGATTGAGCAAAAAATTGCTGAGTTGGATGGTGATTCAATGGCGCGTATCACAGACAAGACAGATGAGTTTTTAATTGTTGAAGTCTCGGGCGAAAAGGCCTGGCTAGATGAATTTTTGTTAGTATTGGGCGATGATATTATTGAAGTTGTTCGCTCAGGTGTTATTGGTCTTTCACGTGGTGAAAGAACGCTTACTCTATAAGTTAAGGCTCGTGTTTGAGTCATAGAATGGAAATGCTTTGCGCTAGCAAAGTGATTTGAAATATAAATAAAATTAGGAAAAAAAATGAATATTTACTACGATAAAGATGCTGATCTTTCAATCATCAAAGGTATGACAGTTGCTGTAATTGGTTACGGCTCACAAGGTCATGCACACGCAAACAACCTAAAAGATTCTGGCGTTAACGTTATCGTTGGATTAAGAGCGGGTTCTTCATCAGTGGCTAAAGCTGAAGCTGCTGGCTTAGTAGTTAAAGAAGTGCCAGAAGCGGTATCAAGTGCCGATTTAATTATGATTTTGACGCCTGATGAATTTCAAGCTCAATTATATGCCAATGAAATTGAACCTAATTTGAAAGAAGGCGCTACTTTGGCTTTTGCTCATGGTTTTGCTATTCACTACAACCAAGTTGTGCCTCGTGCTGACTTAGACGTTGTTATGATCGCACCAAAAGCACCAGGTCATACTGTGCGTAGTGAGTTTACTAAAGGTGGTGGCATTCCTGATTTGATTGCTGTTTTCCAAAACGCATCAGGTAAAGCGAAAGACGTTGCATTATCTTACGCATCTGCTGTTGGCGGTGGTCGTACAGGTATTATCGAAACAACATTTAAAGATGAAACTGAAACTGACTTATTTGGTGAGCAAGCAGTTCTTTGTGGTGGTGCAGTTGAACTTGTTAAAATGGGTTTTGAAACATTAGTTGAAGGTGGTTATGCACCTGAAATGGCATACTTTGAGTGTTTACATGAATTGAAATTGATTGTTGATTTGATGTATGAAGGTGGTATCGCCAACATGAACTACTCAATCTCAAACAATGCTGAATACGGCGAGTACGTAACAGGCAAGAAAGTGATTAACGACGAGTCTCGTGAAGCAATGCGCGAAGCACTGAAAAATATTCAAAACGGTGAGTATGCTAAGCAGTTCATTATTGAAGGAGCAACAAACTATCCTTCAATGACTGCAAACCGCAGAAACAATGCTGATCACCAAATTGAACAAGTGGGTAGCAAATTACGTGAAATGATGCCTTGGATTACTGCTAATGCATTAGTTGATAAGTCTAAAAACTAAACTGTATTTAGATTATTGAGAAAACGGCCGTTTATCGGCCGTTTTTTTATGCTCAAAATAATTGAGCCTGGGCTATAATTCACTTTCTCTTTACAGATAAAACCTTAGATGAAACCAACACAAAAACCACGTTCTAAAGGAATTTACTTACTCCCTAATCTTTTTACTACGAGTGCTTTGTTTGCCGGTTTTTATGCTATTACCGGGGCGATAAATGGCCACTTTGAAGTGGCGGTTATTTCAATTTTTATTGCAATGATTTTAGATGGCTTAGATGGGCGTGTTGCAAGAATGACCAATACACAGAGTGAGTTTGGTGCGCAGTACGATAGTTTAGCTGATCTAGTTTCATTTGGTGTTGCTCCAGCGGCAGTTGCTTATGCCTGGGGCTTGTCATCTTTAGGTAAGCTTGGTTGGATAGTTGCTTTCGTTTATGCAACTTGCGGTGCTTTGCGCTTAGCGCGTTTCAACGTGCAACATAGTACGGCTGATAAACGTTATTTTCAGGGTTTGGCTAGCCCCGCTGCCGCTGCTTTAATAGCGGGCTACATTTGGATGTTGGAAGAGCATCAAATATCTGGTACAGCTGCCATTTATGGCTTATTAGTCATTACCAGCTTATCGGGTTTGTTAATGGTGAGTAATATTCGTTACCACAGCTTTAAAGAGCTTAACTTTACTGGCAAAGTCCCCTTTATGGTGGCTGTTATCGTGATGCTGGTCTTAGCGCTAGTGTATGTCGCTCCTCCTGTTGTTTTGTTTTTCATCTGCTTGTTGTATGCGGGGTCAGGTATTGTTTTGACTATTAGTTTGTTGAGACGTAGTCGTAAAGAAAAGAAGGCCGATACATAATATGATGACGGCTGCATGTCGCCTAGAGTATTTGGATGCCATGGGTATTCAAGTATGGCGTGATAGGTGTATTGAACAGTCCAAACTAGTGGACTTAGAGCCCAGTAATGAAAGCCTCGACTGTAAGGCGTTGCTTTGTGTGGGCTCAGATCAGGCAAAAGTGTTTATTATTTCAGCATTTCCTTCGGTGCAAGATGAGCAGCAGGCTAGCCCATTTACCGGAGACGAGGCAAGATTATTGATGCAGATGACAGAAGCTCTGGGTCTAAAAAGTAATGATGTTTATTTAATCAATAGTGTTGATTGTCAATCAACACACAATGAGAAAGTAGATAAAGAACATTTAAGACGGTGCAGAGCCTACTTAATTCAGCAAATACAGCAAGTGGCTCCAGATATTATTTTAGTGCTAGGTGCGGTGGCTGCAAACAGCCTGCTTAAATCATCAGAGTCATTATCGGCGTTAAGTCGGGCAGCCCAATCTGTTGATGATATTGTTGCGCCTGTTGTGGTCTGTGAACAGCTTGATTCTCTTATTGTGCACCCGCTGGCTAAAAAACAAGCATGGTCAGCTCTGTTGTGGCTAAAAGGGCTGCTGTAAAAAATGGCTATTTGGAAAGAATTTATCAATCGACTAAGCTTTGCTAAAAAGAGACCTCAATACATACGACCTTTAAAAGAACGAGACCTAGCTGATGTTCTTCGAATAGAGCGTGATATGTATGATTATCCTTGGAGTGAGGAGATATTTAAAGATTGTTTGCGGGTTGATTACAGTAATTGGGCGTTTATCAAGGATGAAAAGTTTATTGGTTACGCGATCTTATCTATTGCCGTTGGTGAGGCGCATGTTTTAAATATTTGCCTCGATAAGGAATATACAGGGCAAGGCCTAGGTGAGTGCTTTCTAAATGAGTTATTGCTTGTTGCTAAGAATAAATGTGCTGAAAGTGTGTTTTTAGAAGTTAGGTTATCGAATGCAGTGGCGACTAGTCTGTATAAAAAAATGGGCTTTAAGCAAATAGGCCGGCGTAAAAAATATTACCAAGCGGCTGATGGGCGAGAAGATGCGCTGGTGTTTTCTTTAGATCTGCCGATCGAAACAAGTTAAAAAGATCTGCCAACATTTGCTTGCCGTATAATAAGTACTTTTCCAGTATTTGATTAATAAAGCATGCTTAGCGAATTCAAAAAACGGCGTACCTTCGCCATTATTTCTCACCCTGATGCGGGTAAAACGACGTTAACAGAAAAACTGTTGTTATTTGGCGGTGCTATTCAGGTGGCTGGTTCAGTAAAAGGGCGTAAGGCTGCGCGTCATGCTACCTCCGATTGGATGGAGATGGAAAAAGAACGGGGTATTTCAATTACGACCTCTGTCATGCAGTTTGAGCATAATGAAAAGTTACTTAACTTGCTTGATACACCGGGTCATGAAGACTTTTCAGAGGATACTTATCGTACCTTGACGGCAGTTGATTCTGCGTTGATGGTGATTGATTGTGCTAAAGGCGTTGAAGCGAGAACGATTAAATTAATGGAAGTGTGTCGCCTACGTGATACACCGATTATTACATTTATTAATAAGCTTGATCGTGAAGGCCGTGATCCTCTTGAGCTTATCGATGAAGTGGAGTCTATTCTTAAAATAGAATGTGCGCCCATGACGTGGCCAATTGGTATGGGAAAAGGTTTTAAAGGCGTTTATCACATCTATAAAGATGAAGTACACGTATTTAGCCCGACACACGGTGGCAAGATTGCTACAGGCGAGGTGTTTAAGGGGCTTGATGATCCTAAACTAAAAGAATTGC
>Ga0209081_1000410_pt1 | contig 25941 bp, 18 predicted proteins | sample GOMGulsemesocosm_4_FD_184636 | JGI IMG/M metagenome (GOLD analysis project Ga0209081, IMG submission 184636) | Methane-oxidizing microbial communities from mesocosms in the Gulf of Mexico - GOM15B Gulf of Mexico (SPAdes) (version 2) | ecosystem: Environmental > Aquatic > Marine > Cold seeps... | reverse complement strand
TTGAGGATAGGGGGGAATTCGGTAAGTCCTTTGACTATTACCAAAAAGGCAATGGCCTAAAGCGCAACAGCAGTGGTTACGATGCCGAGAAAATGACGACAGAGTTACTGGCGCAACACCAAGCCTGCACGGCAGAGCTATTCTCCGCCCATAAAGAGCATGGCAACCCCGCGGCCGATCCCATTTTCATTTTGGGGTTGCCAAGGGCTGGCTCCACCATGCTGGAGCAAATTCTCTCTTCTCATAGTCAGGTCGATGGCACACTCGAGTTGCCTAATATATTGTCAATGGCACAAAGGTTGCGCCGTCAGGGGGATCGAGAGGGGGAGAAAAGCTACCCAGAGTCGCTGACTGAGTTAAGCGCAGAAGAGCTGCAGAAGTTGGGCGAGCAGTTTATTGCCGAGACCCAAATACACCGTAAAGGTGCTTTGTTTTTTATCGACAAGATGCCCAATAATTTTCGCCATATAGGCCTGATTAAACTCATTCTACCCAATGCAAAAATCATAGATGCTCGACGTCACCCGATGGCTTGTTGTTTTAGTGCCTATAAACAGCTTTTCGCTGAAGGGCAGGAGTTCAGCTACAGCCTGAACGATATCGGCCAATACTATATCGATTACGTTAATTTGATGAAGCACTGGGATGCTGTATTGCCGGGGGAAATCCTGCGCGTTCATTATGAGCAGGTGGTTGAAGACCTCGAGGGGCAGGTTAGGCGCATTCTGGATTTCTGTGGACTGCCGTTTGAAAGTGCCTGTGTGTCTTTTCATGAGAATAAACGCTCTGTGAGAACGGCGAGTTCAGAGCAGGTTAGGCAGCCTATATACAGAGATGGGTTAGAACAGTGGCACAATTATTCAGACCATTTGAGTGGCTTAGAAGGTCAGTTGGCTGAGGTGATCGACAGTTACCCAGTATGAGCTGTCATGCACTTTAACTGAAAGCGAATAAACATCATGTTTGAATTAAAAACGATCGCACTTTTCTTAATGACGGCCATTGCAGAAATCGTTGGCTGCTACCTGCCATACCTGTGGCTTAAACAAGATAAGAGTGTGTTGTTGCTAATCCCCGCCGTTATCAGTCTGTCACTATTTGCCTGGCTGTTGACACTGCACCCTACGGCTGCCGGTCGGGTGTATGCCGCTTATGGCGGCGTCTACATTTTTACCGCGGTGTTATGGCTGTGGGCGGTTGATGGCGTCAAACCCACCGCGTGGGATATCACCGGCGCCACGGTGGCCATGTTAGGCATGGCCATTATTATGTTTGCCCCAAAAAGTGCATGACAATCGTTGCAAGGCACGCCACAGGTGTCTGATCGCTGCTTCGTTCATCCGCTTGTACTCACCCCCCAGGCTCTGCCCCCCCTATAGTGTGAGCCCTGCGACTTCAGCTAACGGATAAACCTCGCCTCTAAAACCTGCAATACTCTGTGAAAGGCTTTTGCCGTGATGTGCCGGGTGTTTATTGATCGCTGATCAGGGCGTAGAATTGCTTAGCTATTGGTGACGGTTTTAGGCGTTTATTTGCTGGCCGTGAGATCTTATTAGTATGCAGGGGATGCAAGTTATGAGTGAAGTCAGTTACAAAACGATGACGCAGAACGTTAGTCTCTTAGGCGCTATTTTAGGGGACGTGATTGCCGAGGCGCAAAGCCCCGCGCTGCTGGAGAAAATTGAGCGCATTCGGTTGCTGTCTAAATCAGAAAAAGCCAGCCACGAGCAGGACGCCAGCGAGTTGATTGAACTGCTGTCGAATCTCACCGACGATGAACTGGTACCGGTGGCTCGTGCCTTCAGTCAATTTTTAAACCTTACCAACATTGCCGATCAACAGCACAGCCACTCCCGTGAAATGGACGAATTGTATTCGGCCACCGAGACCTTGAATCGCTCTTTTGCACTGCTAAAAGAGCAGGATATTGACGAGCAGACGATAGTGACGGCGGTCAATGAGCTGTCGATTGAGTTGGTGCTGACCGCGCACCCCACGGAAATTACCCGCCGTTCACTGATTCACAAGTACGAAGAAATAGACGATTGCCTGAGCCGCCTTGAATTGCAGGGCCGCACGGAGCGCGAAACCCAGCGTGTTAATCGACGCCTGCGAGAGCTGATTACCCAGGTGTGGTATAGCCACGACTTTCGCGCCGCGAAACCCTCGCCAATTGACGAAGCCAAGTGGGGTTTTGCGGTGGTGGAAAACTCCCTGTGGGAGGCGGTGCCGGCCTTTTTACGCCGCTTGGATACAACACTCAGTCTGGCCACAGGCGTGCGCCTGCCCATTACAGCCAAACCGATTCAGTTTACCTCGTGGATGGGTGGCGACCGGGACGGCAACCCCAATGTGACCGCCAAGGTGACCGAAGAGGTGATGTTGCTGAGCCGCTGGATGGCCACCGACCTCTACCTGAAAAGCATTGCCACCTTAATTGATGAGCTGTCGATGACAGCCTGTACACCCGCGTTGCGGGACCTAGCCGGCGGCGCCCATGAGCCTTACCGCGCGGTATTGCGTGGCGTGCGCCAGCAGCTCAAACAGACCCTGGCGAACATCGAAGCGCGCTTGAATCAACAGGTACTGCCCTATGACGATGAGCTGTGCGAGGAAGCGCAGCTTTGGGCCCCAGTGTTTGCCTGTTACGAGTCGCTGTTGGCCTCTGGCATGCAAACCATCGCCAAGGGCGCCATTCTGGATACGCTGCGCTGTATTCGCTGCTTTGGCCTGCACCTAGTGAAACACGATATTCGCCAGGAAAGTGGCCGTCACGCCGAGGTGATGACGGAGCTGACCGAGTACTTGAACCTCGGGGATTACCAGCAGTGGAACGAGTCTGAGCGACAAGATTTCTTGTTGCGCGAGTTGCAAAACCCGCGACCCTTAATCGCCCAGCACTGGCAACCGAGCGCCTCGGTGCAGGAAGTACTCGACAGTGTCGCGGTGGTGGCGGGGCAGCCACGGGATGCGCTGGGCAGTTATGTGATCTCCATGGCGCGCCAGCCATCGGACGTGCTGGCGGTGCGACTGCTGCTCAAAGAGATGGGCATGCTTGAGCCGATGCCGGTGGCGCCGCTGTTTGAAACTCTCGACGATTTGAACCGCGCCGCCGAGGTGATGCGCACTTTATTGAGTCAGGATGTTTATCGCGGGCGCATCGACGATTATCAGATGGTGATGATTGGTTACTCGGATTCGGCCAAGGACGCCGGTGTGATGGCGGCCTCTTGGGCGCAATACAAAGCGCAGGAAGAGTTGCTCGAGGTGTGTCGCTCGGCGGGTGTGTCGTTAACCCTGTTCCATGGTCGTGGCGGCAGCATTGGTCGCGGCGGCGCACCAGCCCATGAGGCACTGATGTCGCAGCCGCCAGGTTCATTGGCCGCAGGCCTTCGGGTAACAGAACAGGGCGAGATGATTCGCACCAAGTTGGGCTTGAGCTCTATCGCCATCAAGACCTTTGCGCTCTACACCAACGCCATTTTACAGGCCAATCTGCTCGAACCCCCAAAGCCCAAGCCAGAGTGGCGGGAGGTGATGAATCGTCTGAGCGATGAAAGCTGTCAGTTCTACCGCGCGCTGGTGCGCGACAACTCAGACTTTGTTACCTATTTTCGCTATGCCACGCCCGAGCAAGAGCTGGCAAAATTACCCTTGGGCTCGCGACCAGCAAGGCGTAAGTCCGGCGGCGGCATCGAGAGTCTGCGAGCTATCCCGTGGATTTTTTCCTGGAGTCAAAACCGCCTGATGCTGCCCGCCTGGCTGGGCGCCGCCCAGGCTTTGCAGGAGCGCATGATCGCTGGTGACGACAAGCTGCTGCAAGGCATGGCCGCGCAGTGGCCGTTTTTTGAATCGCGTCTGTCGATGCTGCAAATGGTGTTCGCCAAGTGTGACGCCGAGCTGTCGGCCTATTACGACCAACAACTGGTGCCCGCGGAGCTGCAATACATAGGCGAACAACTACGCCACCAGCTGGCGGAAGATGTGGGCAGCCTACAGCGTCTCAGGGGAATAGATGCGCGTGAACCGGTTGCCGACTGGGCCAGTGAATCGGTGAGGCTGCGCAATATTTATATTCACCCGCTCAATCTGCTGCAGGTTGAATTACTTAAGCGCAACCGGGCGCGCGAGCGACCACTACTGGACGAAGCCATTATGGTGACCATTGCCGGTATCGCGGCGGGCCTGCGCAACACCGGCTGAGGTTTGATAGGTCACTTTTTATGAGCCTTCGCCTGCGGACTTTTCACGGCTGTCACTGGGGCGAAACCTGTGCCGGTACATGGCCGGGGTAATGCCCTGACGCTTGTGAAACAGCCGTGAAAAGGAGCTGGCGTCGGCATAACCCACCTGTTCAATGATGTCAGCCAGCGGCAGACTACTGCCCTCCAGCAGCTTTTTGGCGGTTTCAATCCTCAGGTTCTGCAGGTAGGTGAGCGGCGATACGGAAAATTCAGCTTTGAATTTTCGTATCAGCGTGCGCTGGCTGACGTTGACCTCCGTGGCCAGCTGTGTCATTTCTATGTTCTCGTGAAGGTGCGCCTGCAACCAAAAAGTCGCCTTGGCGGTAACTGGGTCAAGGCTGTCCTGCATGCCGGAAAAACTCTGGTAGGGCGCCTGTACGCTCTGCCCCATATCGACCAGCATGGCTTTGGCGCAACTGGCGGCTATCTCAGGGGTGGTGAACAGGTCAACCAGGTGGGTTGCCAGGTGCAGGTATGAGCTCATGGCGCCCGCGCAAATAAGGCGCTCCTGCTGGGTGATCAGTTCGTTCACCTTGAGTGTGACCCTTGGGTAGCGAAAGCGAAATTGTTGCTCAAGCCACCAGGTGCTGGTGGCTTGGCGGCCATTAAGCAAGCCGGTTTCCGCCAGTAAAAATGTTCCGGTGCAATTGGCGGCCAGCAAACTGCCAGCGCGCCAGCGTTGTTCCAGCCATGCACAGATGTCTTGCTGCTCACTGAGCCACTGGTTGAAGCTTCGCTTGCCGGAGTAAAACAGGGCGGGAATATAGAGCAGGTCGCAGTGGCTGGCGTTTGCCAGCGAGTGTGACGCGGTGATGGGGAAGTGGCCGGTGGCCATCACCGGCGCACCGCTGCGGCTGATGATCTCCCAGCTAAACTGAGGCGCTTGCTCGTCATGGCTGTTGCGGATATGAGCGTTGGCGACCTGTAGGCTGTCAATAATGCCTGCCAGGCTCGAGGTGTAGCAGCCATCGAGGGCGAGCAGACCTATGTGGGCCACGGACTCTGGCTTTTGCTTTGTCTGTGCTTTCATGTCTTTATCGTCACCTCTTTACCAGCATCTCTGGGCTGTCCAATCTCACCATTTATGAGTCAATTATGACACTTTCGTTTGGTTTGAGGTATTAATAAACTGTCGTTTTGTCGCTGTACCGACATTGCCGTGGGGGTGATGCACGCGAGCGCAACCTAGATCGATAGAGAATTGATTATGAAAACACGCATCACCGAAATGTTTGGCATCCAGTACCCGATTATCCAGGGTGGCATGCAGTGGGTAGGCCGTGCGGAAATGGCGGCGGCCGTTTCCAATGCCGGTGGCCTGGGTATGCTCACCGCGCTGACGCAGCCGACTGCCGAAGACTTGAGCAAAGAGATTGCGCGCTGCCGTGAAATGACCGACAAGCCGTTTGGCGTGAACATCACGATTCTGCCCACCACCACGCCACCTCCTTATGAGGAGTACCTGCAGGCCATCATCGACGGTGGTGTGAAGGTTGTTGAGACAGCAGGTCGTAACCCCGCGGCCTTTTTGCCCGCGCTGAAAGCCAATGGCATTAAAGTTATTCACAAATGCACCTCCGTACGTTTTGCCCTTAAGGCGCAGGAGATAGGTTGTGATGCGGTCAGCGTTGACGGCTTTGAGTGTGCCGGTCACCCGGGTGAAGACGACGTCACCAACCTGATTTTGTTGCCAGCGGCGGCGGCTAAGTTGACCATCCCCATGGTGGCCTCTGGCGGCATTGGTAACGGTCAGCAGATGGCGGCGGCTTTTGCCCTAGGCGCCGAGGGCGTTAATATGGGGACTCGTTTTGTCGCTACCCAGGAAGCACCTGTGCACGAGGCCGTTAAGCAGCGCATGGTGGAGGGCACAGAGCGCGACACGACGCTTATTTTCCGCACCCTGAACAACACCGCGCGGGTCTTTAAAAATGACGTGGCTAAGCAGGTTCTAGAAATTGAAGGCCGCGACGGCGACACCAACTTCTCCGATATCCAGCCATTGGTCGCCGGTGCTCGAGGTCGTGAGCGTGTTATTGAGCAGGGCGAGACAGACGACGGCGTGATGTGGGCCGGTATGGTGGTGGGTCTGATCGACGATATCCCTACCTGCGCGGAATTGATCGAGCGCATGGTTGCTGAGGCGCGTGAAAGTGCTCAACAGAGCCTAGCCGCGCTAAGCTAATTTCGTACATTCGTTATTTTTGATAAGGCATTATTATGACCACAGATACCAGCGCATTTAACACGTTGAAGTACGACGTCAGTGATTACATATTGACGTTAACCTTGAACCGTCCAGAGCATATGAATGCTTTCACGGTTGAAATGTCGAAAGAGTTGATCGCCGCGTTTAATCACGCGAGTGTCGACGACAGCGTGCGGGCCATCGTGGTAACCGGCGCAGGCAAGGCATTCTGCGCCGGCATGGACCTTTCAGCCGAGGGCAATGTGTTTGGTTTGGATGAAACCCAGACGCCGACCATGGCTGATATGAATGAGCGTCTAAACGATCCGGTTATAGAAGAGGGTGTACGCGATACCGGCGGTCAGGTGACCCTAGCGATTTACAATTGTCGCAAGCCGGTGATTGCCGCCATTAATGGCGCGGCGGTGGGCATCGGTGCCACCATGACCTGTGCCATGGACATTCGCTTGGCGTCAGAACATGCGCGCATTGGTTTTGTGTTTAATAAAATTGGTATTACGCCCGAAGCCTGTTCAACGTGGTTTTTGCCACGCATTGTCGGTATTTCCCAGGCGTTGGAGTGGTGCTACACGGGCGAGATCTTCAAAGCCGATGAAGCGCAACAGACCCGCTTTGTTAAAAAGGTTGTACCGGCAGAGCAACTATTGGAAGAGGCCTACAAAATTGCCACTAAAATGGTCGCGCACAGCCCGGTGTCTATCGCCTTGACGCGTCAAATGCTCTACCGCAACTCTGCGCAGGCTCATCCGCTTGAGGCGCATAAGGTTGAATCACTGGCGATTTTCTCCGCCAGCCTGAAGGATGGCAAAGAAGGTATTCAAGCCTTCTTGGACAAACGCCCGGCTGAGTTTGTCAGTAAAAGCTCAAGCGATATGCCAGATTTCTTCCCCTGGCAGGATTGATTGACACGGGCGCCTGCTGATCAAGCGCCCGTTTTTTCCATTTTGTATTCCTCCGTTACACTCATTACTTGCCCTTCCGTACTTATGCCTTGGTATTCTGGCCTGCTAAATATTTAATCCCTAGTTGCCTCTATTCTGTTCTCATACTGTTTTAGCCTGATTGTAGTTGAACGCTTTATAATCAGACCTGTCTAAGTAAAAGGTGTGTTTTCTTCGAGTTCTTTAACGGCGGTGCTCGCGTGAGCATCTGTGATAAGGCAATGCGTCAGGCGTGCTGGAGTCAGGTCTATGGCAATTCGAGTGGCTATTAATGGTTACGGCCGTATCGGGCGTAATATATTACGCGCGCTCTACGAATCACCCCGTCGGGCGCAAATACACATTGTCGCCATTAACGATTTGGGCGCAACTGAGTTGAATGCGCACCTAACCCAGTACGATTCCGTACATGGACGCTTCCCCACTAAAATTCAGTTACAGGGCGATAAGCTGCGGGTGTGTGGCGACAGCATTCAAATGTTGAGTGTTCGCGACCCTGCCGATCTTCCCTGGCGAGCGCTGGCCATTGATGTGGTTTATGAATGCACCGGTGTGTTTACTTCCCGCGAGCTAGCCGCCGTACACATTGCGGCGGGCGCTAAAAAAGTCATCATCTCGGCGCCGGCCAGCGGCGTGGATGCAACGGTAGTTTTTGGTGTGAATGAAGCTGTGTTGCAAGCCAGCAGCGAAGTGATTTCCAACGCCTCGTGCACCACCAATTGCCTTGCGCCCTTGGCTAAGGTATTCAACGATGGAGTGGGGATTGAGCAGGGTTCCATGACCACCATTCACGCTTACACTAACGATCAAAATTTAACCGACGGCTGCGGCCCAGACATGTACCGCGCCCGCGCGGCGACCCAGTCGATCATCCCCAGTAAAACCGGCGCGGCGCAGGCCGTGGCTTTGGTGCTGCCGGAGCTGGCAGGCAGGCTTGATGGCATGGCGGTGCGGGTGCCCACTATTAATGTTTCGCTGGTTGATTTTACTTTTATCGCCGCGCGGGAAACCACGCTCGAAGAAATTAATGGTTTGGTGTTGGCGGCCTCTCAGGGGCGTATGCAGAGTGTATTGGCATACAATGATGAAGCGCTTGTTTCGGTGGACTTTAATCACTCTCTAGCGTCGTCAAATTTTGATGCCACACAAACTCAGGTTGCTGGTCGACTGGTCAAGGTCATGGCCTGGTATGACAATGAGTGGGCGTTTTCAAATCGCATGCTGGATACCACGCTGGCGTTGATGCAAGCTGCTTAATGCTTTCAAGCTAAGTGGTTTTGGCTAGAATGTTTTTTGGTCAAAATACGTTGAGCTAAAATGAGCTGAGTTAGAGCGAGTTGAACCAAGAGCGAACTGAGTTCAAAGCCACACGACATTAGCCGCTTGGGCGAATGTTTTTAGCGTGTTTTAATTTCATGGCAAGAGAAAGAACAGATGCAAGTGAACAAGGCTAAGCGCCGGTGTTAAGCGTAGAAGACGCATCCCAGGTTTTGAGTTCGGGGGAGCAAACCAGTGTAGAGCTGTTGAAGCAATGTTTTGCCAAAATAGTTGACTCGCGAGGTGAGGGCAGGCGCACGTTTATTCGCTTGTTTGAGAATGAGGCCTTGGGTGCTGCTGTGGCCGTGGATAAAGCGCGCCAACAAGGCGTGCCCTTACCGCCCCACGCGGGTGTGCCGATTACGGTTAAAGATGTGTTTGACCTGACCGGATCAGTAACGACAGCCGGCTCGCAGTTGCTAAAGAGTTGTGCACCGGCAGACCAGGATGCACTGGCTGTACAGCGTCTGCGCCAAGCTGGGTTTATTATTGTTGGTACCACCAACATGACCGAGTTTGCCTATTCAGGCTTGGGTATTAACCCCCACTATGGCACGCCTTTAAACCCCTTTGAGCGACATGTTGCGCGCATACCCGGCGGCTCATCTAGCGGCGCGGCGGTGGCGGTAAGTGATGGCTTTGCGGCTGGAAGCATAGGCACAGATACTGGCGGCTCCTGCCGTATTCCCGCGGCCCTGTGTGGTTTGGTGGGGTTTAAACCCACCGCCGCTCGCATCCCCCGCACAGGTGTCTACCCACTGGCGCCAAGCCTTGATGCAGTCGGCACGCTAGGCGCCAGTGTCACTAGCTGCGCCATGCTTGATGCCGTGCTGGCGGGCCAGTCATATCGAGAGCTTAAATCTTTGCCGCTGAGCGGTATGCGCTTGGCGGTGCCACAGCAGTTAGTGTTGGATGGTATGGACGTGCAGGTGAGCGGAGCTTTTTATGCTGTACTGGAGAGGTTAAGCGTCCTAGGTGCACAGGTGACTGATCTTCAAGTACCTGAATTCGAGCAGTTAGCGGGAATCAACAGCAAGGGCGGCTTTGCGGCCTTTGAGAGCTACGCACAACACCGCAAAGCGCTGGCCGAACAGCCAAGCCAATACGATCCACGTGTCAGCGCGCGGATGATGCAGGGGCAGGCCCAGAGCGAGACTGACTATATTGAGCTGCAGCGTGCACGCGCCGCTATGATCGCCAGCGTTGAGAGCAAGATGCAGGGCTTTGATGCATTGCTGATGCCAACGGTGCCCATCGTTGCGCCGTCTCTGGCGGCGCTGAATGATGAGCAGGTCTATCATCAAACGAATCAATTAATGCTGCGCAACCCTTCGATCGTCAATTTCTTAGACGGCTGCGCCATCAGTTTACCCTGTCACGGGAAGGGGCAAGCGCCGGTGGGTTTAACCCTGATGGGCACGCGGGGCGATGATGCAGGGTTATTGTCCATTGCCCGCAGTGTTGAAGTAAGTTTGGCGGCGCACTAGCCTTCAGGACTTAAGCAAGCCTTATAGTCGCCGTTGCCCCCAATCTATCTAGGCGACCATGTCCGGTGGCGTAGGGCCATTAAACTGTTCTTTCAAATACAGAGAGAAACTCTTGCAAGCGTCAATGTTGGTGAAGATACCGCTCAACTCCCCGTTTTTGAGCACCACAACACTGCCTAGGTGTTGCTCGGCCATGGCGTCGAGAATTTTGTCCAATGGGTCGTGAATGTCGGCCATTACCACCGTGTTGACGCAGACGTCGCGGACCATCAGCTCGTCGCTGTTGGTGTGACCGAGCCCCGTGTGTTTTTGAATGTCGCGCTCCGAGACCATGCCGTCTATGTCGCCATCGCTCATGACGATCAAGTGGCGAATGTCGTGCTCCAACATCATTGCTTGAGCCTCATGAATAGAGGCTTGGTTATCGATGTGGTGGGGGAAGGGCGTAAGCACATGGGCTAGGGTGGGCATGCTCTTTTTGACCATGGCGAGTCTCCATTGCTGAGTGCTGCGGTAGGGGAATAGTCTCTTTAGTATTGCAGCTGTGCGCCAGAGTGGATTGATTTCAGTCAGAAACCGTTGAAATTTCTTCTCCGCCCGCGGTACTTTGTGTGTTCTGGCGCTTTGGGCTTGTTATCAGGGCGCAAGCTAAGACAATTTGTCGCACGACTTCCAGATATAACCGCCTTAAAATACGAGCTTCGAGTCAATATGCGTCGGCAGAGTGAGAATAAGTAAAGGATGAGCAGCTTAGTATTTCAGGTACATATCAAACAGTGGGATAAAGCTCAGCGCAGCTCCGGGGATATTGCGGCACGTGCGCTCATCGCCGATCGCTACCGCATTGCGGCGCGGCCTCAATACAAGGTCTTGAATAAAACCTGTGTGGTCGATCAACATGGGGACGATATGCCCACCAACCGCTACCCCAAAGGTCGATTAAAAACCGGATTGTTGGCTGATAGTTCGATTGTGCTGGATCGCTTTCATATTGCGGAGGCTAACGGCAAGATGTTGTTGAGTTATCGCGAGAAAACCAAACCGGCGCTGCTGCTGGGTTGTTTGAATGAGGGTTGGATTCAGGCTAAATACCACTGGCGCTATTCGGTGGAGCAGGCCGGTCAACTTTACTGGTTATACGAGGAGTTTACTTTTAACGCTGCCTGCGTTGATGAGTTAGAAGTGGATCTATTTTTGAAGACTGAGCCACAGACGATATTTGTGGCGCCAGAGGCGTAACGTGTTATCTCTTACGTGACGCGTTTACGGTGTTAGCCGCGGCCTAATATCTAGGTTAAGACAATTAGGCCGCGGCTATTTTCATGACTCAGTGAGCGATGCTCGGGTTACACCTTGTCGAGCGCTTGGCTGACGTCGGCGATAATGTCTTCAATATTCTCAATGCCCACCGATATTCTGACGAGATCGGCACTGACGCCTGCGGCGGCGAGCTCCTCGTCATTGAGTTGTCGATGGGTGGTAGAGGCTGGGTGGCAGGCTAACGACTTTGCATCGCCAATGTTCACCAGACGTAAAATCATCTCAAGGGCGTCGATAAATCGACTGCCGGCTGCTGCGCCGCCTGTGATGCCGAAGCTTAAAATACCCGACGCCTTACCGCTGGTGATCTTTTGGCAGGTATCAAAGTGAGGGCTATCCGGCAGAGCGGCGTAATTAACCCATTCAACCTTGCTGTGACCCTGTAAATAGGCGGCGAGCTTCTCCGCGTTCTCACAGTGGCGCTCCATGCGTAAACCCAAGGTTTCCAGCCCCTGCATGATCTGGAAGGCGTTCATGGGAGACAGTGCGGCTCCGGTGTTTCTGAGCGGCACCACGCGGCAGCGACCGATATAGGCGGCCTCGCCCAAGGCTTCTGTGTAGACCACGCCGTGGTATGAGGGATCTGGCTCGTTAAGAATTTTGAAACGCTCTTTGTTGGCAACCCAGTCAAACTTCCCTGAGTCGACAATGGCGCCACCAATGGTGGTGCCGTGGCCGCCAATGTATTTGGTCAGCGAGTGCACGACAATATCGGCCCCGAGCTCGAACGGACGACATAAAAACGGGGTCGCGACCGTATTGTCGACGATCAGCGGCACACCGTGCTTGTGGGCTATTTCAGCGAGACGCTTAATGTCGACAATGTTACCGGCTGGGTTGCCAATGGATTCACAAAATATCGCCTTGGTGTTTTCATCAATGGCGCTGTCGAACCCAGCGAAGTCATCAAATGAGCGCATGCGCACTTCAATGCCCTGTTTCGGCAAAGAGTGGGCAAAGAAGTTATAGGTGCCGCCATAAACCTGGCTGGTGCTGACAATGTTATCACCCACCTCGCAGATACATTGCAGCGCATAGGTAATGGCGGCCATGCCCGAAGCAACCGCGAGTGCACCGACACCACCTTCCATGGCGGCAATGCGCTGTTCCAATACATCGTTTGTTGGGTTCATTATACGACTGTAAATGTTGCCCGGCACTTTTAAATCGAATAGGTCTGCGCCGTGTTGGGTGTCATCAAAGGTAAATGATGTGGTTTGATAAATAGGAACCGCCGCGGCCTTGGTGGTTTCTTCGGATGTGTAGCCGTGATGCAAAGCAATGGATTCTAACTTCATGTGTCGGGACTCCCTGTGTCGTGATAGTGCTCAGGCACTGAATCGAGTGTGTTTTAAAATAACAAGAAAGTGAGGTTTGGCCAAGGTTGCTGTGTTCGGTGTAAAAAGCGGACTCTTGAGGTGTTTGGTTTTCCGCGGCGGGTTTATGGGGGGGCAGGCGCTAAATCAGTGCTCAAGTGTTTGGGCGACTGACGTGCGGTTTTAGAGGCGACTTAAAGGTTTTTGGTCAGCTTTGGCGCTTGCAGTAGTCATCAAAGCTAAACCCTTCGAGGTACTGGATAAAGTCGGCGGCTGGCAGTGGTCGAGAGAAGAAATAGCCTTGAATGTAGTCGCAACCAAGGTCGTTGAGTATGTCCAGCTGTTGCAGCGTTTCCACGCCTTCGGCAATGGTTTTCATACCCAGGGCTGAAGCCATGGCAATGATGGTTGAAACCAGGGTTAAGGCCTCCGGGTCAGTGCCTAGGTCGGAGATGAACGAGCGATCAATTTTTAAAAAATCGATGGAAAAATTGCGCAGGTAGCTGAGCGACGAATAGCCTGTGCCGAAGTCATCGAGCGATACCTTACAGCCAGCCTCTTGCAGCTGGGAGAGGTAGTCGGTGAAATTGCTGTTTTCAGGGGCAAGTATGCTCTCGGTTATTTCAAAGCCAATACGCGAAGGTGATATGCCTTGTTGCTTTATAGTCTTTAACCAATCGTAGGTAGAGTCGGTTGAGTGGGGGAATTCAGCAACGGATCGATTTACCGCTATGCTGAGATCAAAACCTGCTTGCTCTAGGGCGATAGCCTGCTGACAAGATTGCTCCAGTACCTGTTGGCCCAATTCTTCTGCCATACCAAATTCTTCAGCAATGGGAATAAACTCCACTGGGGAGATGAAGTTGCCTTCGTGCACCCAGCGCACCAGAGCTTCGCACTTTTCGATGCTTTGCGTCTTTAGATTGACGATGGGTTGAAAAAAGGTCTCGAGTTTTTGCTGTTGTAGAGCTTGGTTCAGTGCATTTTTTAGCTGAACTTTATGGTTACTGCGCCGTTGCATCTCACTGGTGAAAAACTGATAGTTGTTCTTGCCGAGCTTTTTCGCGTGATTACACGCTTGGTCCGCTTTAGACAACGCATCCAACGCTTCTGTGGCATCGTTTGGGCAGATGCAAATACCAATGGATGCGGTCAGTTCAATGACCTGCTGTTCAACAAAAAAGGGTGCACGTATGCTGTCAAGCATACGCAGAGCGCTGAATTCCACAGTGTCGTCGTTGGGCTGCATTGGCAGCAACAGTACAAACTCATCACCGGCGTAGCGAGCCAGAGTATTGCCGGTTTGTGACATGCTTGCTATGCGTTGAGCAATCTTTTGCAACAGCTTGTCACCTATGTGGTGACCGAGTGAGTTATTTAAAACGCGGAAATTATCAATGCTAATAAACAGCAGTGCGGTTTTATGTTTGCTTTGAGTACTGAGTAGCAGTTGCTGCTCTATGCGCTCTATTAGTAGGTGGCGATTGGGCAGTTCTGTAAGTAGGTCATAGTACTCATAGTGTTTGGCTTGTTGTTTGGCATACTTGAGGTCGCTGATGTCGTGAAAAATAGCCAGATAGTGCGCGGTTTGGGATTCTGGCTCAATAAAGCGCTGTAACACCAGCCACTCGGTATAGGTCTCGCCCGACTTGCGGCGGTTCAGTATTTCGCCGCTCCAGGCACCGTTATTTTCAATGTCTTCCCACATGGCTTGATAAAATTCAGGCCCATGCACGCCGGACTTTAATAGTTCGCCGGGGCGTTTACCCAGAGCTTCTTCGAGTGAGTAACCGCTGATGGTGGTGAAGGCCGGGTTGGCGTAGAGGATTTCAGTGCGCTCGTTGGTTAACAGTACGCCTTCGCTTAGGGCATCAATCATGATTTGTTTTATATTGATGTCTTTTTGGTTACGGCGGCGTTCCAACTCACCTGAAATCAGCCCAGAAAACAGCAGAAAGAGCGATTCTACGGCATGTATGTCGTCAATGACGCTTGAATACAACGCGATGATGATGGCCTGTACTTCACCATGTTTGTCTTTCAGTGGGGTGCCAACATAGCTGTTGACCCCCATCTGCACCAGTAACTTATCCTTGGGATAGGCTTGCTGCACACCATCATTGTACATACAGACATTATCCGCACAGACATCCGCGCAGGGGGTGTCTGCCAACTCATAGCTAAAATTTTCAGTAATTTGGCCCTGTTGTGTGTAAGCAATGGTAGTGGCGATGGATTGTTCGTCGTCCAGGGTGGCGACATAGACGTGGTCGGCATCAATGGCTTTGGCGAGTGCGAGCACAATAGTGTCGAAAAAGTTCTCACCGCGTGCCGAAGATAAGCTTGAAACAATAGCGCGGACTTTGTGTTCAATCATCAGTGACCCGTGAGTCTGTGTTGGTGTCGTGCGCCCAAGTAACCAAGATTAGTCTCTGGAGCCCAGTATCTTAAAACTCAGTAGCCGAGGACGAGTGCCTAAACCCCTGTAGTAAACGGCCCACCCCGAGGTGGCTGAAGTATAGTTCATCCAATTAATAATAAATTGACTAATGTGACTTTGGGGACAAGTTGGCTGTGACAATAGATAAGTTATAAATCGAGATCAAGTGTTGGACTGGGTATAAAAATAGGCCGCCTCAGCGGCCTTGAAAATATATTGACGCTATTTGTCCTGCTCTTTATTTTTTAGTGTTTAAGTCAAAATAATGGCCGGGCTTTTTGTTGGCCCCGGGATTTTGGGGTGAGCAGCGGGACAGGGCGGCCTTCTTAAGTACGCTTGCCTGAACTTACCTTAGCTGGCCAGTATCTTCATCGGCAAGCTGAGGATGGGACTGTCGGATTCGGCGAAGTGCACGATCACCAGTACATGGCCAGCGGCCACCAGAAAATACCAAACGGCGGAGAATATTTGGCCGTAGGTGTCGAGTGGTTTTAGGTGTGAATATTGACGCTGGCGCCATTCAAAAATGATTTCCAGCGCGCCGACAAACAAGAAAAACACCAGCAGGGCCAAGCCAAAGGTGTAGGACAGCCACAGCCCCAGGGCTATGCCCGCCATACAGACCGATAAACCCACCCATGAACGCATCGAAAAACTGATACTTTTTAATACATGACCACCGTCCAGCGGTAGTATCGGCAGCAGGTTAAAGAGGTTTAACAGCGCGCTGAGTACCGCGGCACCGGCGAAGAGTTCTGTACCGGTGATGGCGTACACCAGCCAGCAGGCGAGCGCCATCAAGAGACCAAAGCAGGGGCCCATAATTGAGATGACCACATCCTGCCAGCGGGTGTTGATCTTGTCATCGGACACAGCCAAACCGCCGACAAAGGGGATCAGGTAAATGCCTTTGGTTTTAATGCCGAAGTACTGCATGGCTCGAACGTGGCCGTACTCATGTACCACGAGGCAGGCGACGATCACCAGCGCGAACTCAATACTGAACAGCCAGGCGTAACCGGCGACCGAGGCGCCCGCAAGCACGGCCTTGACGACCTTGGCGCTCTTTAATAATTTAAAGGCCAGTGCGGCCAGTCCAATGAAACTGGTTTTTTTCTCGGCCTTGGCCATTTGGCCCGCAGTGGGCAGGGCAAACGTGCCTTGTAGCTGCTGGTGTTGATCAACCCAGAGTTGGTAGCTGACCTCTTGCGCTTGGGCTTGCAGGTTTAAGCTGATCTCGCAGTGAGGTGTTTGCTCTGCGGACGGTGTTGAGGGCTGGCGGAGTTTAAAGCGGTGAACGATTTCACTGGCGTTCACGCCCGCTAGGTTAACGCTGCTGACCAGTTGGGTGCCCCAGTGTAGCTGCTGTACACCGGCACCATTGGTACTGAGGCACAAAGGCTGGCCAAACAGCTCAAGGCTCAGCTGTATAAATGGCTCGGATTCTGGGTTGCATGATTCAGTGCGGGTGTTTTTAGTCTCTGACACGGAGGCTCTCTGCATTGGTTATATAGGCGGCAGAGTTTACCTGAGAGTTGCGCCTTGCTGAAACAAAACGCCGACCGGCCGCAGGGGGCCGTCGGCGAGAGTTCATTATGCTGGGGTGGCTTCTTGAATCTTGGTGTGCTTGGTTAAGCGACTGCGCAGCAGGTCTTGAACAAGCTTGGGTTTTTCCAAGCTGATGAAGTGGTCGGTGCCTTGTGTTTCTATGACCTCAACGCGTTCGGCCTGGGCCGCACTCTTGAGCATGGCTTCACGCCACAGCACGCTGTCGCGCTGGCCCACCAATAAACTGATGCGCTGGTAATTGTCGTAGTACTCATAACCGCTGTTGGCATGCCAGTCGATGATGTTGGCGTTATTGGTGACCGATGTTGAGTATTGTTTGGGGGTAAAGGGAATGCAGGCGACAATCTTTTCTTTACTGGGGGTGGTAACCCACATCATTGGCAGCTTAAGGCGACGAGCCTCCGACTGACGACGCATTAATGCAAAGATAAAGGGGGCTAGGTACAGACCCGCCGGCTTTAACTTTTTCTCAAGGTTGCCCGCCAGTCGGCCCTGGGGTACAACGGCCGCTTCCAGCAGCGCGTCGATACTTTTAACCAGTTGTGGCTGCTGGCTTCCGGCTTCGAGCACCACCGCGCCACCGCGTGAGTGGCCGTGCACGATGATTTTTTCAGTACCACACATGTGTTCAAGCACTTGGTTTAAACAGTTTGCGTCGTGGGCAATGGTGCCCAATGGCTGGGGCGGTTGTACAAACCAAGCGGGCGCCGCGGCCGGCTGTCGGTCGAAAGGATTTTGATAGTTGCCGTTGTTGATGATGATCAGCCGCGCGGGTGTGTCCTTGTGCACTTCAAGAAAGTAGCGCATGTCCTCAAGAAAACCGGGAAAGCAAACCAGTGTGGTTTTCGCAAGAGCCTCAGAATTGATGTGTGAACGGTCTGGCAGGCACACGAGATTGTCACCCAGCGCGATCAGTTCACCATTAAAGGTTTCGCCTGTGGGGGCCTGCCAGTGTTTGTTAGCGAGATATTGGCGGCTGAGGTGGATCAACAGCGCAAGGCCGGTCAGAGCAAAGAGTGTGGCCATGTTTAATGCCTTTGTTAAGCGGGCTTTGCGCCGCGCTTATTGAATGTCATACAGTCATCGTTCACCGATGTGTAACCCAAGGTGATGCGGTCGAGTATGTAGTTTTGGTGGAGCTTCCACGGTTTTTGTTTAGCCTGTTTGGGCATCATTTTTAATGCGCGGGTAATGTAGCCGGAGGAAAAGTCCACAATGGGCTCGTCATCCAGTGGTGTGGTCGGCAGGGCCGGCATGAAAAAGTCATGCTGCTGTTTGTCCATGTGCTTGAGTATACGGCAAACGTACTCGCTGACTAGATCGGACTTCAGTGTCCAAGACGCATTGGTGTAACCCATCGATAAGACGAAGTTGGGCAACCCGCTGAGCATCATGCCTTTATAGCAGTAGTGATCCGCTGGATTAATAACAGCATTGTCGACGGTGATTTTAAAACCTTGTAGAAGCTCGGCTTTCAGTCCGGTGGCGGTGACGATAATGTCAGCCTTGAGTTCCTGCCCAGACTTGAGTGCAATACCGCTCGAATTAAAGCTTTCAATATGATCGGTCACGACGTCGGCCGAGCCGTTGTTGATCGCCTCAAATAGGTCGCCGTCGGTGACCGCACAGATGCGTTGGTCCCAAGGCTTATAGCTAGGGGTGAAGTGTTTTTTAACATCGAACTCGCTGCCCAGCGCCTTTTTAAGTTGACCGATCAGGTAGTGTTTCAGCCGCTCGGGTTTTGCTTTGGCTAGGCGGTAGGTGACTATACCAAACATGACACTCCTCCAGCGGTTGATGCTGTAAGCCAGCTTTGCTGGTAAGACGCGCCTTAATAGATTCGAGAGCGCATCCTCTGAAGGGCGTGAGGCCATGTAGGTTGGCGAGCGCTGCAGCATGGTGACCTTGGCGGCACTTTGTGCCAATGCTGGGACCAGGGTGATGGCGGTGGCGCCACTGCCGATGACGACGATGTTTTTGTCCGTGTAGTCGAGGTCCTGCGGCCAGTGTTGCGGGTGCACCAGCTGTCCAGAAAATGATGCCGCATTTTTAAACTCTGGGGTGAAACCCTCGCTGTAGTTGTAATAACCCGCGCATGAATAAAACAAACGGCTGGTAAATTCTTCGATTTCACCGCTGGCGAGGTTTTCCACCTGTGTTGTCCACAAAGCGGTTTTACTGCACCAGCTGGTCGACACGACCTTGCGCTCGAATACTATGTGTTTGTCTATGCCATTTTCACTGGCAGCCTCAGCGATGTACTCGCGAATCTCGTCACCAGGAGCAATGGTTTTGCTTGAGGTCCAGGGCTTAAAGTTAAAGCCAAAGGTGTACATGTCGGAATCTGAGCGAATGCCTGGGTAGCGAAACAAATCCCAGGTGCCGCCCACCGCGCTGCGCGCCTCGATGATCGCGTAGCTTTTATCGGGGCAGTGCTTTTGCAGGTGGTAGGCCGCGCCGATACCGGAAATACCGGCACCAATAATTAGTACGTCAACGTGTGTGCTGCTCATAACCACCTCTGCTTGTGTGTTAACTGTATTCATGCGACTAATCCTACTAGTATCACCTTGAAGTTGTGGGGTTAATAACCGACAATTGGTGGGTTAATAACCGACAGTAAGCAGGTTATATACCGACAAATGTGGTTCGTAAGTCTTCGTACTGTGGGTGCATTCGCTCATATGAGCGGGAGGGAGGTTCGCGCATAGGGGCCTAGTCTGATCTACCCAGTTGTGCATTGATTTCTAAGAAAGGGGTTTGTATCGACACTCTGCCGATAAACGTAAAACAAACACTGGCTGACAGTAAAATACAGGTCTATTTCATAGAGACACTGTTGCAGCTGTTGGCTGAGCAGGGGGTCACGGAAGCGCAGATTTATGCGCAGCTGCAGCTTTCTCCCGAGGAAATTCTGCAGCCGCGCCAGGACGAGGATTTCGATGTTAATGCGCTGCTGGGTTTTCTGGCACTGTCGGGTGACGCGCAGTTCGGGCTGCGTTTGGGTAGCCGTACCAACCTGTTATCACAGGGGATATATGGGTTGGCGCTGATGAGCAGCGCAACGCTGGGCGATGCGCTGAGGTTATTGATTCGCTACAGTCGCTCTATCCTTCCGCAGGTCAATATGGCGCTGAATCAAAGTGACAATGGTGCAGAGTTAATTATCACCGCCGGAGCATACCCGCAAGCCGTTGAGCGTTTTTTCTGTGAGGTGACGTTTGCCGGTGTGCTCAACCATGGCGCGATGTTACTCAATCAGGACATGAAAGGTAAGGGAATTGCCGTTGAATTGGACTACCGGCCGACGACAAACCTGCACCTCTACGAGGAGGTTCTTGGACCGCAAGTGACGTTTAATGCGCCGCGGCGCGCCTTATTTTGTGACAGTGAATGTCTTGCTCAGCCGATATCAACTGCCAATCCGCTAGCAGGCGACTTTTTCCTACGAGAGTGTGATCGGCTGTTTACCTCCGCTGCAGGTCTGGGCCGCTTGAGTGAACGAGTACAGCAACTGTTGCTGCAATCGTCATCGAATTTTCCCACGGCCGCAGGCGTTGCTGAGCAGTTACATATGAGTGAGCGCACCTTACAGAGACGCTTAGGATCTGAAGGCACACGTTATCAGCCTTTGCTCGATGAGGTGCGCTACCGTTTGGCACGCGAGTATTTACTGGGCACTGAGTTGCCCGTGGTGGCGGTGGCCGAGCTACTGGGTTTTAGCGATGCCGCAAACTTCAGGCGCTCGTTTAAGCGCTGGTCGCAGCTGACGCCAGCCCAATTACGGGATGGCGCCAGAGCTGAAGGTTAAAGTCTGATAGAAGGGGTTAGGCGTTTAATGCTGTGTGGCAGGGCTCATTAACCAGGTTGCTAGGGCTTGCTTGTCCTGCTCACTGAGGGGGAAGGTGGGCATGGGTGGGCGAGGGTTTGTCAGGCGTTCGATCACCTGCTGGTACTGTAACCGTTGGTTGAGGGTCTGCAGCTGCATATTGCCCTTGGCGACGCTGGGGTTGTGACAGCTGTTACAGCCAAACTGCCGGTAGAGCTCCTGCCCACGCGTCTGTAATTGAGGGCGGTTTGCATCGTTCAGCCACTCGGGCTGCTGCAGCTCAAAAGCTTTATATTCGCTCTGTGTCGGCACGGCGGCCAGTTCGCTATTGGCTTCTTCAAAAGCCACGCGGTAGACAGCGCCGGCGTAGTCGTCAGAGATAAACACTGCGCCGTCTGGTCCCTGGGTGATGTCCACCGGTCGACCGATGATGTCACCGTCTTTTTCGAAGCCGCTTAAGAAATCCCTGCGAACAATTTCATCTCCCTGCCAATGCAAAGACACAACTCGGTAACCGTCGGGAGTGCTGCGGTTCCACGAGCCGTGCAGGGCAACCAGTGCGGTTTTCTCAAAGCCATTTGGCCAGTGCCGGGCGTCAATAAACTTCATGCCCAGCGGGGCATTGTGCGCGCGAAATTCGTGCACAGGAGCGGTGGGGTTGGCAGCCAGGTGCGCTGGGGCCTGGTTGAAATCTGGGTCTGGTTGGTTGTCGCCATTAAAGTAAGGCCAGCCGTAAAACTGCTGATCTTCAATCAGGTTGAGCTCGCAGGGCGGGTAGTCGTCGCCGAGCATGTCGCGGCCGTTGTCGGTACCATAGAGGGCGTTATTCCACGGCGCCCAATCGAAACCCATGGTGTTGCGCAGGCCAGTTGCGACCAATTCCTCACCACTGCCATCAAGTTTGAAGCGCGACGCTGTGCCGCGGCGTGGGTCGTCTTCAACACAGACGTTACAGGTAGAACCCTGTACGAGGTAGAGCTTGTGGTCAGGCCCAACTCCAACGCCCTTGTAGGCGTGGTTACCATCAAAGCTTAAACCTTCGATGATGTGCTGGTAGTCGCCGTCTAGGCGCCCAGTAGCCTCATCAAACTTCACTCGACCCACAGCGTTGGCTTCGCCGATATAGAGCCAGCCATCGGCAATATCGATGCCCGAAGGCCGCGTCAGCCCACTGAGCAGTGTTTCTCGCTCGGCGCTTTGCCGAGGGTCGCTGTTTGAGGCGCGAATCAGTATGACGTCGCCCTTGTGCGGGCGTGTCACCAGCAGGTCGTGGTTGGCGGTCATGTGCAGGAAGCGCGCATTGGGCAGGTCGCCGGCGTAGAGGCTGAGGCTAAAGCCCTCGGGCAACTGAAAGCGACTGGCCAGCTGTTGGGCATCTGGTGAGTCGATGCCTTTGCCGGTCATCACATTGAGCATCATCGACAAACTGGTGGTGCTTATAGTGCCCGAACCCAATAGGTAGGCTGGGGGGATGGCAATCAGTATCAACAGCAACAGGGCTTTTTTCATGGCGAGCTCGCATGGTCACTAGATAAGGCGGATCGTTAGGCCGATTTTTTCAGCAGTGGCTTCCAGTGAACAAAACCCAGTAGCAGCGTCCAGAACAGATCGGCGGCGGTAGCGCGGCCAATGGCTTTTAGTTTCTTGAATACAATGATGAATTCTATGGTGTGAACAGCGAGCAGGATAAGCCCAACCGTCATAACACCAGGGCCCCAGGCACCTGGGAAGGGCATGACCAGGTTGATGATAAAGGCGCTGAGTAAAAGTAGTCCGACAATGCGGTTGAGGTTTTTCATGGTCTGTTTCTGTCCTGTATTTTTATTGATTAATGGTGCTTTTGATCAAGTGATCATCAGGCTCGAAACAACGGCTGATGGCTGCTGGACGAGTATTTTCCCAATCGACGAGGTGACTAAATCGATCTTGCGGATGGCGCCATCATTACATACTGCCGGTTAAAAAGTAAAAGTCGAATGTCTATTGTTCCGCGGGTGTTGTTACACGGGCCCGTGGTACTGGAGGCTCACTTTTTAGGGACATGGTCCTGATCGGTTGTCCTTGTCAGTCAAGGCTAAGCTTAGTACAGGTGCTCTGCTAACCGCTGCTCTGCTGCAGCGGGCACGGGCTTAAGCCCCAAGGTTGAGGCATTCTCTGTCCCAATTGGTGACGCGCTGTTATTGCAGACGGGTGTTTTGTCACACCTTCTTGTCGCTTTATCACCGGACCTTATCTGGTCGCTTCCCTAGTATAAGTGGTGCGTTTTTTTATGGCTGTGCAGGCAGGTGATGCTGCTTGATTGATCAAAGGTTCAGAGCGATGCATTCGATGTCGTTACTGGCTCAGCCTGGAAGCAAAATAACAAAATAACACTGAGAGAGAGTTGGCTATGAACCTTCACGGGAAAGTATTACAGAAATCGGCCTTGGCGTTAGCGGTCAGTTTGGCACTGCCGAGCTTGGCGTTCGCCCAGGGCGAACTCATGCTGGAAGAAATTATTGTCACCGCGCAAAAGCGTGAGCAGAGCCTGCAGGATGTACCTGTCTCGGTCAGCGTGATGAGCGGCGATGCCATCACAGAAGTGGGCATAACCAACCTCGATGAAATGTCTGGTTACATCCCTAACCTCAGCGTCAGTGAGGGTTCACAGTCAGTTTCGATTACCATGCGCGGTCTGGGTTCGGGCCAGAACCAGGGTTTTGAGCAGTCGGTGGGTATGTTCGTTGACGGCATCTACGCCGGTCGTGACCGTCAGTTCCGCTCGCCCTTTATGGACGTTGAGTCGGTAGAGGTACTGCGTGGCCCGCAGGGCACGCTGTTTGGTAAGAACACCATTGCCGGCGCTCTGAACATCCGCACCGCCAAGCCGACTGAAGATTTTGAAGCCTCTCTGCGTGGCTCTTACGAGCCAGAAAGCGATGAGTACAGCCTGGAAGGTATTATCTCTGGTGAAATCAGCGACACCCTTATGGGACGTTTGGCGGTTAAGCGCCTGGAAGCCGATGGCTTTATGCACAACACCTACACAGGTGAAGACGAGTCCATGAAGTCGGAGCTGATTGCTCGCGGAACATTAGTCTGGGAGCCCACCGATCTTTTAAGTGTGATAACAAAATTTGAAACCGCGCACACAGCTGCGCGCGGCGAGCCAAATCGTCTTGACAGTGACGGCGGCTGGGATGAGCTGTATCGCCTCGTTGATGAAGACTTTAACAACAACGACCCTTACCAGCGCTCGACCGACTTGACCGATGAAAATCACAACGACAGTGACAGCCTGACGGTCACGGTTGACTACGATCTCAATGAGTACACCTTGACGTCGATCACCGGTTATTCAAAATACCAAGATTACGTACAGCAGGACGTGGACTTCTCGCCGTTGAACGTGCTGGCCCAGTATCAAGATCAGAAGTTTGATCAGCTGAGCCAAGAGTTCCGCATCACTTCCCCTCTGGGTGACAAGTTTGATTTCTTGGCCGGTGCTTACTACCAGAAATCAACGCTGGAAAACCACAAACGTTTGGATTCCAATATCGCTTCGTTGGTAGGCGGCGTGCCTGTCGAGGTTAATTACCTGGGCACTATGCTGCCTATTAACGGCGCTTCCGTGGCAGACATTCTGGCACCGGCACAATTTGTCACGAAAGACGATGGCTCTGTTGGTGTGGGTAACGCCAGTGGCGCTATCTACGCTTCGGCTATTTCTAGCCTCAACACCGGTGGTGGTCGTGTCAGCGATTATAAACAGGACGCCGAGACCTGGTCGATCTATGGTCAGGGCACTTGGCACATCGAAGATAACCTGCACCTGACGTTGGGTTTGCGCTACGCAGAAGAAACCAAAGAAGCCTCGCGCACGCTGTATTTGTCTGACTATGGCACCGAGAATGTCATGGACTTAGAAGACCCTAACAACTCGCTGGTACTGGCGATTCAAAACGGTGTCTTTGGTTCGGTGAATCACTCGATTGCCGCGGCCGACACGGTTGAAAACCTGTCGCCATCGATTAAATTGCAGTATGAGCCGAACGATGAGGTGATGTTCTACGCCTCGATCAGTCAGGCCTTTAAATCCGGTGGCTACAGCGAGTCGGGCACCAGTGCCGATGAGTACGGCTTCGGTTTTGCCGACGAAGAGGCCCTGGCCTTTGAGTTCGGCAGTAAAATGTCGGTAATGGACGGCCGCGGCACGATTAACTTTGCGCTCTTCCACACCCAGTATGACGACCTTCAGGTCAGCGCCTTTATCGGTGATCGTTATGTTGTTGGTAACGCCGCGGCAGCGACTTCACAGGGATTGGAAGTTGACGGTGTATTCCGCTTGACTGAGAGCATCGATTTGAGCGGCTCGTTTGCCTACCTCGACGCCACCTATGATGAGTTCAAAACGGCGGCCTGCACCACAAAGCAAGCCATTGCCTCTGGCTCACCGCGTGAGTGTACTCAGGACCTAAGTGGCAAAACACTGACCAATGCCCCTGAGTTTTCAGCCAACTTTGGCTTGAAGCACTCAGCTGACTTGGGTGACAACTACCAGTTGTACAGTACCTTGATGGCCAACTACACCGCTGAGCAGTACTTGTCGCAGAACCTGGATCCAGATGCTCTGGAAGAAAGCCACGTTGTGTTCAGTGCTCGTACCGCTATTTCTAGCAATGAAGACACTTGGGAGCTGGCGCTGGTGGGTAAAAACCTGACCAATGAGGCGATTCGTGGTTACTCAGCGGCTGTGCCTTTGATGGACGGTGCGCGTTTCTCTTACATGGCGGCGCCTAGAACACTGGCGGTACAGTTCCTGGTTAACTACTAAGCGTCTTTAAGCCTTTGAGCTTTAACCTTTGAGCTTTCGAAGGTTAAAGAGTGCTCTCTTCTCGTTTTTGTTGAAATGATGTTTTTGAGATAAATGGGCTCAAAAACATTACCCGCTTACGGGCAAGGCATTCGTGCCTTGCCCGTTTTTTGTTTTGGGGCGGCAAAGTTTTGGGGAAAGACAGGATAAGTAAAGTAGGAGTGAAGGGCCAGCCGGGCTGGCATTGGCCCCACTAAAACGAACTTAGGGTTTATTGGGCGGTATCGCCTAGCTACCCACCTCATGCGCCATAGGTTCAGCAATACCCACTGAATAATGCAATACCTCACCAATCTGCAATCTGCAATTTCCAGTGATGGACCCAGCTTAATTAACGGTCACCTCGCCACTGTGTCTCTATTCTGTGATGGTTTACTGAGAAAGGTGATGCTTAAGTTGGGGAATGGGTCCGACAGCCGT
>Ga0209081_1000407_pt1 | contig 26067 bp, 23 predicted proteins | sample GOMGulsemesocosm_4_FD_184636 | JGI IMG/M metagenome (GOLD analysis project Ga0209081, IMG submission 184636) | Methane-oxidizing microbial communities from mesocosms in the Gulf of Mexico - GOM15B Gulf of Mexico (SPAdes) (version 2) | ecosystem: Environmental > Aquatic > Marine > Cold seeps... | reverse complement strand
AACTCAGTATTGGCTTGAGAGCGGTCCGCAGTCGACACGGCCACATCTGCCTCGCTGAAAGGCTCGGAGGTGTTTTCGGGGGCGTTCGTTTTCGTTTTCATGGAATCTACAGGCTGGAATCGGCAAAACTTAGGATTTCAGCTTAACACGCTGGGCATACAGAAATCGCGCGGGCAGACCCGCCTGCAGCCATAACCCAGGGGTCAGACGACCGAATCGACGTCGAGCACTTTGTACTTCACCGCCAACAGGGTCAGTTCAACATCGCTGTTAATATTTAGCTTATCGAATATTCGGTAGCGGTAACTGTTAATGGTTTTCGGGCTCACACAAAACGCATCGGCGATTTCCTGCGCTTTTTTACCCGTGCATATTTGCAAGGCCGTCTGCAACTCACGCTCACTCAAAAGCTCAAACGGTGAAACCTCTGCGGTGCCTAGGCCTAAGTTCTTCAACGCCAGTTGCTGTGCAATGCTATCGGTCATGTAGAGGTTGCCCCCCCGCACCGTATGAATTGCCTTAATAATCTCATCAAGATCGGCGCCTTTTGTGACGTACCCCACCGCGCCCGCCTGTAGCAAACGTGTAGGGAAAAGGTCGTCATCAAGAGCGGTTACGGCAATGATTTTTACGTGGTCATGGGTCTGTAATAATTTCTTGGTGGCTTCTAAGCCGCCCATGCCGGGCATTTTTACATCCATGAGGATGACATCGGGCGACAGTGTACGTGTCATTTGAATAGCTTCTTCACCACTACCGGCTTCACCAATGACGTAAAATCCTTCAACGTCAGACAACATACGCACCAAACCCATGCGCACCAGTTCGTGGTCATCCACTACTAAAATTTTCGTCACGCCGTTCACCTCAAATACCTACAGCCAAAACAACACGCTCAGCCTTACTACAGGCAGTGAATGTAACACTGAAGCCGCTGCATGCCCATCACAAGGCGTAAACGAGAGTGACCGGAGAGACACAATACGTCGTAGGTGTCAGTTAATTCAGTTGAGACATACAGGGCATGTTACTTAAAGTCGGCAGCCTATCCGTATGCTTTTAGAGCACTGATAAAAAAGGCTTATACCCAGCAACAACAGAACAGAACAGAACAAGAAAGAGGAACCAACATACGGGGAACACCTCTACACGATGTGGCGGAAGGTCAGGTTGATGCGCGGCTCACATTTTTGCGTCTGCTTAAGAAGCGCGTGTTGCCAGTTCTGCTGTGTGTCGCCGAACATAATCAACAGCGAACCGCTGGGCAGTAAAAGCTCATAGCGCTCACCTTTTATACGTTTATGCCTTAACGAAAAGCGACGCACGGCGCCCAGACTCACGGATGCAATCAACGGCTGCCGACCAAGCTGTGGTTCATCGTCGCTGTGCCAAGCGACACTGTCACGCTCATCACGGTAAAGGTTAGCCAACACTGAGTTTAAAGGTCGCACGCCTTTAAAGCCTAATTGATACAGTGTCTGTTCAATAGCTACACGCAGCTGTAATAACGCCGAGGTCCAGGTCAACGGCTTTAACTTCAAACCGGAATATTGATAATTGGCCTGCGCATCACCGTACCAAGCATTCAATCTGGGTATCTTTCTCGACTGCCCGTACAGCTGTATGACGGACTGCTGCCAAGCCAGTTCAGAAGCCAGGTGATCTTTCAAATGGTCCGCCGCATCACTTGCAAGCCATTGCGGCAAAAAATGAAGTTGCCCACCCGTCAGGTCGATGGCCCTCGCCTGCGCATTCAGTGCGTCATGGTTAGGGGATTCTTCAAAAAATCGCTCACCGTGCGAACCACGGTAGACGGGCAAGAGAGCCTCAGCGCTCGCACCGTTTTGATGGTTACTCAGCAAGCCATTCGGGGCAGCATCAAAGAGTGAAAATTGCATCGTGTTCTCCAACCCCTAGGCCGTCATGACAAGCTCGGGTCAAATATCGTAAGCGGTTCTACCGAGTTCAAGCTTACCGGTCAGTAGACCCTGGGTTCCATCTCTAACCGCACCCCATAGCGCGCATAAACATCGTCCACAATGGCCTGTGCCAACAGCAATACTTCTGGGCCAGTGCCGTGGCCAGGGTTCGTCAACACCAGCGCCTGCTCTGGGTGAACCTTTGCTGGGCCCATGACTTTCCCTTTCCAACCGGCTTGATCAATCAACCAGCCTGCGGCCAACTTCACCTGATTCTGCTCTTGCACAAAGCCAACAATGCCCTCAAAGCTGGCTTGTAAACGCTCGTATTGCGCAGCGCTCACCACGGGGTTTTTAAAAAAACTGCCCACATTAGGAATCTGTGCAGGGTCAGGTAACTTGCTGCTGCGAATATCGCACACCGCATCAAAAACCTCGGCCGGCGCAATCGATGCAACCGTTCGATCAACAAAACGCTGCTGCAGTACGGGGTAATCAATTTTAAGGCCCGCGTCTTTATTCAGCTTTAAGGTCACCGAGGTGATGATGTATTGATCTTTAAATTGTTTCTTGAAAATGCTGTCGCGATAACCGAATCGGCAAGCGTCGCGGTCAAAATTAACGGTCACGCCGCTGCTGATTTCAACGGCGCTCAATTCGCTAAAGCAATCCTGCAATTCAACACCGTACGCGCCAATGTTTTGCACGGGCGCCGCGCCCACATTGCCGGGGATCAAGGCCAAATTTTCTAAGCCCCACCAGTGGAAGTTCATGCAATGGCACACCAACTCATGCCAATTCTCACCACCGCCTACCTTCAGCCAGACATGTTCTTCATCTTCATCTACAACATCACGGCCCAGCAGTTGAAGCTTCAACGCCAGACCATGAAAATCACCTGACAAGACCAAATTACTACCGCCACCTAATAACAAAAGCGGCATAGGCTGGACACGGTTTTTATTCTCCTGCTTGTACCACTGCAGTGTCTGCGCCAATACCTCCAGATCCTGTACCGCAATAAAATAATCAGCCGAGGCCTGCACACCCAGAGTATTGTGAGCTTGCAACGAAGCGCCGGGAACAAGAGTGGCGGGAGGTAACTGACTAACACTTGAATTCAACATGGTAGGCCGCTGTCCTCTTTTATATGGTCGAGCAATTGAGTGCAGGCGTTCTCAATTAAATCCAACACTAAATCAAACCCCTGACCATTACCGTAATAAGGGTCTGGCACATCATCGCGCTCGATACCCACAGAAAAATCCAGCAGCAGACTCAACCGTGCACCACTACCTTCTGGTTGGAGGCGTTTAAGGTTTGATAAATTCTCTGAATCCATTGCCAGTATGTAGTCGAAAGACCCAAAGTCTTCCACCAGTGCCTGGCGAGCTTTTAGTTGAGATAAGTCATAGCCACGTCGCGCCGCGTAATCACAACTGCGAGGATCGGGCACTTTACCCGAGTGCCAAGCGGCGGTTCCCGCAGAATCAACAAATATCTGCTCACCCAACCCCGCTGCATCCACCATTTTCTGGAAAACGCCGTGCGCCGTTGGCGAGCGACATATATTTCCCAGACAAACAAATAAAACACGAACCGTCATAAGCGCCGCCATTCCATAAGCAGATGTTTTGCAACTGCGGTTAAAACAATGCGCGTAAGCGCTCTAAATCTTCAGGTGTATCAACACCACCCGGTACATTTTCTACCGCAGGCGCGACGTGTATACGATGACCATTCCAAAGCACCCGCAGCTGCTCCAGTGACTCCAACGCTTCGATCGGCGCCATGTCCCAACCGACAAATTCATTCAGCAAACTCACGCGGTAGGCATAAATACCTATGTGACGCTGGAACTGATCACTGTTAGGTAGCGCGGGTAAAGAACGAGTGGAGCCTTCAGCGCCGGCCAAGGTACTCTCTTTGGCCGCTGAGAAGTCATCGCGCGGCCAGGGCAAACTGGCGCGGCTGAAGTAAAGCGCGTAGCCATCTTTATCACTGACCACCTTAACAATGTTTGGGTTAAGGAAGTCTTCTGCACTGTGAATCGGCTCGGAGAGCGTCGACATGGAAGCCGCTTGCGCGGACGCCATGTTCCGCGCCACTTGATTAATCACCGCGGGCGGAATCAAGGGTTCGTCGCCCTGCACATTAACGACAATATCATCGTGCCCTAGGCCCAACGTCTGTACGACCTCCTGAAGACGGTCAGTACCTGACTCATGCGAAGAGGACGTCATGCATACCTTGCCGCCAAAACCCTTTACCACCCTTTCAATACGCGCATCGTCTGTGGCGACAATGACGTCTTGCGCGTCACTTTTCAGTGCCTGCTCATACACGCGCTGGATCATCGTCTTACCGGCGATGTCAGCCAGAGGTTTAGCGGGTAAACGACTGGAGGCGTAACGAGCGGGGATAACAACGGTGAATCTCATAGTCTTTCTCAAATGATTAATCTGTTCTCGATAATGAACAACTAGCCGTTTACCTAAGACAGTAATTCGTGATTTAAACGGCTTTGTTTGTTGTTGCGAGTGCGGTGCGCCAAACACTGTCAATCCAAACACTGTTGCTCTAAAAAATTTTCCAACGCGCGGCCAAACACCCTATCAAACTGCGCTTCAACCGACAGGTACCACCAGTTATCGGCAGCAAACTCGCCACATTTCACGGCATCTTTTGCGGTCATCAACACCGGGCGGCCAGCGGCCTGCAAAAAATCCTGCGCAGAAAACCGATGGTGATCATCAAACGCTTGCGTCGTAGATACCACACCCAAGCTATCCAACGTATTAAAAAATCGCTGTGGGTTACCTATACCAGAAACTGCGTGCACACTGCCCTCGCCCCAAGGAAAAGATTCCTGTTGCGTTTCAGCATCGACTGTTTTCTGAGCGTTGCTGTTTATATTGACCCAGTAGCTTGGTTGTAATTTCATGGATGATATTAATGGTAAGCCTTTTGCTTTTTCCGTGCCCAAGCGCCCAGCCGTTAACCCAAGTTGTTCAAGTGAGATGGGCTGTAAGCCATTGGCTATCAGCAGGTCCACCTCGCGTAAACGTTCACTTGGCTCACGCAGCGGTCCCGCGGGCAAACAACGACCATTACCCAACAAGCGCTCTGAATCAATGACACAAATTTCAAACTGACGCGCCAACCTGTAGTGCTGTAGGCCATCGTCACTGAGAATAATATCGCAGTCATTATCACTGAGTAGTTGTTGCGCCGCGGCGTGTCGATCGGGCCCGACCACCAATGGGCACTGGGTTGTCTGGGCGATAAGCAAAGGTTCATCGCCAACTTCTTTAGGGTTGCTTTGAGGGGTTACAGCGTAAGGGTAAAAAGGTGCATGCGCCCCATAACCACGACTAACAATGCCTGGTTTTAGGCCTCTGCTTTGAAGGTACTGGGTTAATGCAATAATGACCGGCGTTTTACCCGTGCCACCTACGGTAATATTACCCACCACAATAACGGGTACCGCAAGAGGTTGCGCCGTCGCCTGATTTGTCACTCGGCGCCGTGCGGCAACAAAAGAAAACAACCAAGACAGTGGCAACAGCAAAGGGTAAAACAACCGCCACCACCAGCGACCCTCATACCAAGCCGCGGATATCATTTGCTGATTCACTAGCTTTCCGTCTTCGGCTTGCGAGTGGTCATACTAAGGTGTACGAAACCCAACTGCCCTGCCGCATCCATCGCCGTAATCACCGCCTGATGCGGTGTTTTAGCGTCGGCGGTAATCACCAGGGGCAAATCGTTGTTGCCCTCCGACACTTTCTGCAGTGCCTGCTTTAACGTTGCCAAGCGTTTGTTCACCAGCGGTTGGCCATTGATCGCGTAAGTGCCATCGGCATTGATGAGGATGTCCAACTGCTGTGCGCGCTCAAGCATTGGTTCACCCGAGGCCTCGGGTAGGTCAACACTCAGGTGTGTCTCTTTCGTAAAGGTGGTCGACACCATGAAGAAGATCAGCAGTAAAAACACCACATCGATCAGCGGCGTGAGGTTAACGGAATCCTCAGTTTGGGTCTGTCGTTTAAATTTCACCGTCAGCCCGCCTATGTATTTTTAACGTCGACGCGTCGATCATTGTGAAGCGCATCCACCAACTTCACTGATTCCTGCTCCATGAAAACCACCAAACCGTCGACATGACGCTGGAAATACCGGTGCGCCATCATGGCAGGAATGGCCACACACAAACCCGCTGCCGTTGTAATTAAGGCTTCGGATATACCGCCCGCCAACACACCCGCATTACCGGTTCCCTCAAGCATAATTGCGGTGAAGACTTTAATCATGCCCAGTACCGTGCCAAGCAGCCCCAATAATGGCGCAATAGCGGCAATGGTTCCCAGCGCGCCTAAATAGCGCTCCAGCTCGTGGATCACTTGGTTGGCAGACTCTTGAATGCTGTCTTTCATTACATCGCGGCCATGGCGCGAATTACTCAAACCCGCCGCCAAAACCTTACCCAGCTCTGAGCTCTGCTTGAGGTCTTTCAGCTTAGCGCTATCGAGCTGATTGTTTTTCAACCACCCCCACACTTGAGCCAGCAAATGCTTTGGCGCCACTTTATTTGCGTTCAGGCTCCAATAGCGCTCAACACTGATGGCAATCACCGCCACAGAACACAAAACAATAGGTAACATCAACCAACCACCGGCCGCGACTATCTCAAACACATCTCGCTCCTCTTAATCGCAGCTAGCCGCTGCTTTATTTATTATGAAACCGCTGGCGACTTTACCATACCCTTGGCTAGGTAGAGCAATCCCCTTCTAGCATTTGTGCAACCCAACACAGATAGCGCTAGGTCTACTGGCAGTACACAAGCTAATACCAATACCTAGGCACCTTTAACAAATAACTTTGCGGCGCCTGAGGCTTACTCAGGCCCAGACTCAACGCACCTTGGTCTGCGGTATTAAATACTTGAATATCTCGCGCACGGTAGCGTTGTGTCACACGCTGGTGTGGGTGCCCATAACGGCTTAAGTAACCGGCGCTGACCACTACCCACTCTGGCTTTAAGTGATCGAGGAAATACTCAGAAGATGAACTAAGACTGCCATGGTGCGGAGCAATCAAACCCGTAATTCCACCTTGCAGTTTCGGGTGGCGGGCAAAATATGCCTCTTGCTCGGCTCCTATATCACCCGGAATTAACACCCGTTGCTCAGCTGTTGAGACCAATAACACACATGATCGATCGTTTGGGCGCGCGCTAGTATCTTCAGCTAACGGGTTGGCCAACAGGTCAAAACGCACACTGGATAACCGCCAACTCACATCACGTGAACAAGCATTCGTGTGCACAGCTCGGCGTTCACCGGGCAGCGCTGGTGATTTTTCAAGCTCTCCCAGCCAAAGATTTTTGACTGGCATTGCTTCTTGCACCGCCGGCCAACCACCAGCATGGTCACGATCGGCATGGCTGATCACGGCCGTGTGCAGCTTAGTAATCGATAGTTTCTGCAGAAACGGCAAAACCAGAGCTTTGCCTGCGTCAAATCCACGACCAGAGGCGCCTCCAGCATCAAATAAAACCGCCCCATTAACCGTGTTCACCACCAGCGCCAAACCCTGCCCAACATCCAGCACCCACAATTTTGGTGCGTCAGCAGACCAGTGATTCGAGGCGATTGGGTCAACTGCCCGACTGCGACTACCCAATTGCAGCAGCAGCAAAAGCCCCAGCGCGAACACAGCAACGAAGCGCCCAGGCAGACCTTTCGGCAGGAAGAAAAACAACAGCATCAACGCACTGCAAACCAAGAGGCCAACATTCAAATCAGCAGCGGTGCCAACCTCCACACCACTGTAACCGGGGAAAACAGCTAACTGGGCATCAAATTGTCGCTGCCCGGCCCCCAGCCCCACCTCAAAACCATCCAGCGCCCACAGCAGTTTATCGAGGGCCCAATGCGCCAACTGCCACAACCATTGGGATAACGTTTGACTAAGCGGTAACAACAGCGCACCTAGCAGCAATGGCGGCACAACGAATACACTCACCCAAGGGATGGCTGCTGCGTTCACCAAGGGCGACCACACACTGATGCCCAAACCTGAGGCCCACAGGGGCAACAACAAACCGATAAACACGCACCACTGCGCATACCAGAGACCTCGCCACCGACCCTGCTGGCGAGCCGATGGCGCCTGAAAACCTGCGATGAGCGCGGCTACCGCAACAAACGACAACCAAAAGCCCGCGTCAAACCCCGCCAAGGGTTGCAGCACGAGCACCAACAACACACTCAGCCACCAAGCCTGCCAAAGGCTCTGGTGGCGTAACAACAAACGCCACAGCGACAAACACACCAACATGGTTAATGCACGCTGCGTCGGCAGTGAGAAGCCCGCCAGCGCCGCATAGATCCCGGCAAACAGCAACGCCCCGTAGATAGCCCAGCGAGGCGCAAATACCCTGAGCGGTGCAGCGACCGACATCACCCGCGCCAAGGTAAAAACCAGCAAATAACCAAAACTTGCCGCCAAACCAATGTGCAAACCTGAAATAGCCAATAAATGTGAGAGCCCCGTGCGCGCAAGTTGCTCTTTTCTCTCTTCACTTATTTGGCTCCGATCCCCCACCAGCAATGCCTTCAGCATTGCCTGTGCCTGCTCCCCACGAGCCCCCATCGTCAACAGTTCAACGGCGCCATCCCTTTTATTGAGTAGGCCCGACAATGATTCCAATAACCGTTGCCGAACAAACCCCACGCTCCACCTATCAACGCTTAAACGCCTATTATCGAGTGCTTGCCGGTTGTGGCGATTGAGCACATAACCCGTGGCACCAATCCCCCGGGACAACAACCAACGCCGGTAATCAAAACTGCCCGGATTGCCAAAACCATGTGGGGCTTTAAGCCTGAGCGCCAAACGCCAACACTCGCCCGCTTTGGGTATATCGGTCTCCATTTTTGCGGAGAAGAACCAAGATAGGCGCAGGCGGTTGGGCAGTTCTATAGGGGCTTGTGCCGACTCCGTGTCGGCAATACGCCATGCACGAATAGGTTCGAATTCGAAACGCTGGGAGCCACGGCTGAATGAGACTAGGGAAGCAACACAACCTTCGACCCAAAAGCGCCGACCCGATTCTGATTCAGCTAAACGATCGTCGATTGCCGCTTGCCCCCAGTGAACACAGAAGGTCAGCGCCAGCATCACCGGCAACAAGCCACTTACAAGAGATTGCCAAAACCTCAAGACACGGGTCGCGCGAACGGAAAATCCCTGACCCAATCTTCGCCTTGGGCTCAAGCACAGCCAAACACACAAATGCAGCGCCAATAACAAACGCAACGGTTCAGTAGGCGGCAGTTCTGGCAGCCAGCCGAGCAGCAGCACAGCCAGACAAAATAAGACTATAAAACGCAAACCATCTTCCTTGATAGCGTGGCCTCATGGGGCCAAATTAACGTTTATGACAATCACAATTCAGCGTTTACGGCAGTGATACTCATTGGCTTCGGCAGCCAGTTTTAACTTTAAAAGCCGGGAGGATCCGTTAACATAAGGTTTTCGCTCAGAGATCAAAGCGCAACCTTGGATGTAAATTCACGACACTGAATACTGAGCATAGAAGGGATAACATGAAAAAGCTGCTGATCGTTTATCACACGCAAACGGGTAACACAGGGCAGCTCTGTCAGGCAGTCGTCAAGGGAGTGAATTTGGCGCAAGAGGATAGCGAGGAACCTGAACTCGAACTGCGCTGCCGTAAAGCGGCCGACGCTGTGCTCGATGACCTACGCTGGTGTGACGCGGTGTTATTTGGTACGCCCGAGAACTTTGGCTACATGAGCGGCGCGCTCAAAGACTTCTTTGATCGTACCTACTACCCTGCCGAGCCCTATGAGCTCAACCTACCCTATGGGCTATTTGTATCAGCGGGTAATGACGGTACCAATGCCGTGCGAGAATGCGATCGTATTCTAAAGGGCTACCCGATGAAAAAAGTAATGGAGCCGCTGATCGCCCGGGGGAAAATAACACCGGAGCACCTAGATCAAGCAAGAGAAATGGGGCAAACCATGGCCTGCGGCCTTAGTTTCGGTATCTATTAGCATTTGTCGCTAGAGACATGATTTCTAACGAGTAACAACAGACGTTCATCAGAATAAGTCCACATCAGTGGTGTTCATCGCTTCCTGTTTTTGCGTCACACCGATCTCCTTAAACTCATTCAACTCGCGAATCACCTTTCGCACCCGCTCGACATCGTGTTCATCCATACCGGTTAAGCGCATGGATTCGCCCATTAAAGTACGCATAACATTTAATCTGTCATAGAGTTGCTGCAACTGCTGCATGGTGATGTCTTCAAACTGCAGCTGGATAATGCTCGCGTTCACCATACCGTCTATTTCACCGGCCACCTCAGCCACTCTTTTGGAGCGATCGTTAGCGTCATCGGCCAGGGTTTCAACATCCTTCCACATTCCACTGATCTGAGCTTGAGCCGCCGCCTGACTAGAAACATCGAAGTTTGTCACGGTATCGACGTTGCTGCGCACCGATTCAATGGCGTCACTCAACTGATTAACGAGGCTGCGAATTTGTTCACTAAAACCGTCGGTACGCTTAGATAGGTTGCGAACCTCATCGGCCACAACGGCAAAACCACGCCCCGCCTCGCCTGCCCGGGCGGCTTCAATAGCCGCGTTAAGTGCGAGCAGGTTGGTCTGAGAGTTTATCGTTGCAATGTCACCGACTAAGCCCCCAACCGACTGGATAATACCCAGCATCGAGGAGAACTGTTCGCTTACTTGACTGCTGGCGTGGTGAATATCCTCCAATGCCTGCAGCAAGCTTGAAACCACTCGCTCCGACACTTCAGAGTACTTCTCCATATCTTGCTTTTGGTCGTGGCGAGTTAATTGCAGAAGCTCTCTCACCAAACCAGCCAATATATCCTGCTGGCTGCTTGACGCTGCTCTTAAGCCGGTGAGCTGCTGATTCAGGTTGCTGCTAGCGTTGCTCACAATTTCTTTAACGTGTGTTATGTCATCAAAAGCTTCACTTAATTGCAGGTACGTTACTTTGAATACATCTTGAGTATAGTTATCGTCGGCTTCTTCCGAGGCCGTTTCGTTGCCTAACACCTGCACCTGATCGGCCAGCACCTCACGCCACAACAACAACCCGCCACAAACAATAAGCAATAAACCACAAAGCCATGGCGATGCGAGACCCGATGTAATGCCTGCCATCACTAGAAGCCCAACCTGAATGTATCGGTAGTACCCTAAGAGTTTCCCCATCGGCATATTTCACTCCAACAATCGTTCAATAATTATAGTTCACCCAAATTGAAACACCATCTGGGGCCTTACCCGCTATGACGGCTGCACAGCCCGCCCGACCATCAACCGACGTTATTGCGTCTGCCTCCTCAGTTCGGCCGACAGGCATGCTTACCCCATTACAATTATTCATCTACTGATGCATCGGCCGGCATCTCCATAACTAAATTGGCTTGTCACCTGCCTCAGCTTTATACTCGCCCATCACACTCACTAGTACCCAGTAAACCCATGGCCACCATTGGTACCCATTACATCAAAAGCGCACTCGGCGGCGCCCGCGTCCGGGGACTCGACTGCAAAGCCCTGCTGCGTAAGGCGCGCATCCCAGAAAAACCGCTGAGCGACACCCAGGCTCGATTCCATGTGGATTTGGTGGCCAAGCTGTACCGCTCCATTGGCGAAGAGCTGAACGATGAGTTCATGGGGTTTACCGAACTCCCCATCAAGGCGGGCACTTTTGCTTTGATGGCGGACTGGGTTTCGACGGCTGAAACACTGGAGGAGTTACTGCAACGGGGCATCCGCTTTTACAACCAAATCACCGATGAATTGCAGATGAGTTTGGAGATTGAAGACGACCACGTCTATCTAACCACGGTGTTTCGTCAGCCAGAGTTAGATTTTGAACATTTCTACATTGAGTACTGGCACGTTATTTGGCATCGCTTTGCCAGCTGGTACATAGGCAAACCCATTAAACTGCTGGGCGCTTATATCAATTACACGCCGCTCGACGCCAAAGAATTCAGCTTTTTATTTCGCTGCCCGACGCACCTAAAAAGCAAGTTCAATCGGCTGGTTTTTCACCGTCACTACCTTGAACAGCCCTTAGTCAAAAGTCAGCGTGAACTGCAAGTTTTTCTGCGCCGTGCGCCCATCGACCTGTTGACTATTCCCGGTGAGGACACCAGCCTGACCGCAAGCATCAATCAACTGTTACAACCTCGCGCTAATGATGTATTGCGGTTACCCAACTCCGATCAATTAGCCAAACAGCTGAACATTAGCGAACAAACTCTGCGGCGTAAACTGAGCGCTGAGGGCATCAATTACCAACAAATAAAAGACAACCTGCGTAACGACCTCGCACAACGATTACTCAATAACCGTAACCTAAAGATTGCCGATATAGCTCGGCAATTAAACTTCAGTGAGCCCCGAGCCTTCACACGAGCATTTAAGCAGTGGACCGGCCTGACACCGCGAGAGTATCGCCATGATCATTTCAGGCGTGAACCCGAATAAACAGTGTTCAAGGCCGACGTTTCTCAGCCTAGGTTCAGTTTATTAGGCCACGTCAGTACAGCGGGCCCTGCGGGCATCGCTGGAAATTGACTGTATTCCCCTTCAGGAATCAGCTGAACAAATACCCAACCTGGCTCACTTTCGGCAAGCCGCGTACGGTCCACACTGAGTAAATCAGTCGATGAAAGGCTCATCAGTACATCGTCAATGGCTGCTGCCTCTCGACCGGTAAGCGCTTGTGCACCCCCTGTTGCCTGCGCCAACAGAGCATCAAGATATTCATGCCGGTCTGCATCCACCATAGGGTCATTTGAGATAGGCACGAACAGACCCACCGCCTGACGGCGGCGAGAAGCCAATCCACCAGTCTGATTAAAAAAGTTCCACCCTTTATTATCGAGAAGGATCAACCCCGCCTGCTCAAGGTTGAATAAACATATATCGCTCATTCGCCGCTTCCTTAACCTTAATGTTTCAAATTATTGACTGCATTAAGCCCATTACGTCTAAATATGTCACGCCTCGGAAAGCCTCAAACACCACCAAGGGTTAGCCGAACCCGAGATGTCGTAATAAATAGAATGTCGACATGAAGAACAAGATAAGCAATCAGAGCTCTGCATAAGTGCCGAAAGCAGTCTCACTGCCTTTAAACAAAAGCACGAAGTCGTGAACACAACGCACTGGTTTAGCTGCTCGTTCGATATTCCTCCCTATTGCGCTAGCGTTGTAAGTACATTTTCAGCTAATCCTACGCCGTCAATCGGCATCAAAATGGCCTCCCCCGAAACACTGTGAGCGCATATGTGACCTTTGCGTGTTGTTTTTTGTCCAAAATATAACGCGAAAATACAGCAAACACACCGCTACCAAAGGGCTTCGGTGCATATAGGCTATTTATATTGCACATATCGACTATTTAAAAGATAGACAAAATTCCCTATCATCCCCGCATCGAATTGGGCTAGCCCCATTGACTAAGAATTACGTTTGCACGCTCGGCGCCGAAATCACACGGTAAACGTGTATTTGGCTGCACTAGGTGGATCACCTACATGGGCTGCATTTTATTTATCTACGAAGTTGGAAAATCAGAAGTCATGACAAAAACAACTAAACCTCAAGTGTCCCTCGTCAACCCGTTTGACGAAACCAAAGAAGTCGAGTTCAGTGTCCCCGGTCAAGCGTCGTACGAACCGGGTCTTTATGAAGAGACCATGAAGAAAGGCTACGATCTGATTCAGCGCCCGCGCAAAGCGGCCGCCGTGCGCAGCATCGAGCGTCAGCACGCCAAAGCGCGCATGACCATCTGGGAGCGCCTTAGCGTTCTGACTGACGAAGAGCCAACGGTTCTGTTCCAAAACTGGGGCAAGAACCTCGATGGCGCGTCACTGGTTACCGCCATCGTTAAGATCAACGGCCGCGACGTTGCCGTTTACGGTCACGACTTCACCGTGCGCGCCGGCTCCATGGACGCCACCAACGGTAAGAAGTTAGCCCGCCTGTTTGAGTTGGCTGGCAAGCGCAAGATTCCTCTGGTCGGCATGAACGATTCGGCCGGTGCTTTTGTACCTGCGGGTGTCGGCGGCCTCGACGGTTACGCAGAAGCCTTTACCGCGCTGCGCAAGATCAGCGGTGTAGTGCCATCAATCATGTGTATGTTTGGCTTTAACGCCGGTGGCGGTTCTTACCTGCCACGTCAGGGTTCGTTCCTGATCCAGCCAAACGAGACCTTCATTGGTCTGACCGGCCCAGGCGTTGTTAAGTCTGTTCTGGGTGAGGACGTCACCGCTGACGAGCTGGGCGGCCCTGCCGTACACAGCAAGACCGGCGTGACCGATTTTGTTGTACCGGACGAAGTGTCGGCGCTGCGTAAAGTAAAAGAGCTGCTGAACTACATCCCAGGCAACAACGCAGAACTTGCGCCTTTCCAAGAGACTTCCGATCCAATCGATCGCAAGACTTGGGACATCGACATTCTGCTGAAGAAAGCCTTCAACTCGCCAACGGGCTTCAACACCCCGCTGGACGTCACCATCATGATCCAGCAATTGTGTGACCACGGTGATTTCCTCGAAATCCAGCCGGACCGCGCACGCAACACCGTATGTGCCCTAGGCCGTATGGGCGGCAACGTGATTGGTTTTGTCGCCAACAACTCAGCCGTGGGCTCAGGTCAGATCGACATCGATGCCTCTTACAAGAACGCGCGTTTCATCCGCTTCTGTAACCTGTACAACATCCCCATGATCTTCATGGAAGACACCACCGGCTTCCGCCCTGGTAAGGACCAGGAAGAAGGCGGTATTGTTCAGGCCGGTCGCGCCATGCTGGATGCGATCATCGACCTGCGCACACCGCGCTTCCTGCTGATCATTCGCAACGCCTTCGGCGGTGCTTACGCGTCCTACAACAACTACCCTACCGGTGCTGATTTTGTCTGCGCATTACCCTCTACCCGCGCTGCGGTAATGGGCCCAGCCGGTGTTGAGTTTGTCTACAAAGACGAGTTAAAAGTGATCCGCGCCGAAGTTAAAAAGCGCTTGAAAGCTGGCGACGCCGAGTCCGACGTAATGGCTTGGCAGGCAGAGCAAGAGAAGGGTCTGAAGGATCGCTACGAAGCGGAATTGATGAACCCGAACGAAGCCCTGAGCCTCGGCTCTATTTCCCAGGTCGTTATGCCTTCTGACCTGCGCGATGTGCTGAGCAAAAACATGGCCTTCCACCTGCGCCACTACACGCCAGAGCCGTTCAGCGCTCCTCAGCGTGAGTTCCATTAATTCTGCGAAGCAGAATGTAATGGAACGAAGGAAATAAAGAGTTCATTTTTTTATAGCTCTTTGTTAACGCACACAACAATTGCAACGCTCTCCGTGAACACCCCAGAGAGCAGCAAAAAGTAAAAGAGGCTTAAGCCGTGAATAATCAAAACGACAACTATTTAAACAACCCGCTGATCCACGCCGATCGTCGCTTGGGGAACTCCAGCAGCGCTTGGGTTAAGAGCTTTGACTGCAGCCATATGCGTCCGCTGATCATCTGCCGTGGCCCTATCCGCAAGGAAGCCATGGACGTGTTTGATGAAATGGGCGTTAACACCTACGGTATCCTGCTGTCGGAAAAAGACTCCATTGTTTACCAGAACGCCTTGGCGCCGGAACTGCGCAAGCTGACCGACCCATCGCGCGTTCACCGTGTGCCTGACTATTCAGGTGCCGACAAAGAAGAGCGTGCACAGCGTATCGCGCAGATCGTTAACATCGCTCACAGCAACGGCTATAACTGCATCTTCGCCGGCTACGGTTTTATGTCAGAAGACGCCGAAATGGTTGAGGGCATGGAGAACGCAGGCCTGAACTTCATCGGCCCTTGTTCTTACACGCAGAAATCGGCGGGTATGAAAGACCAAGCCAAGCGCACCGCACTGGAAACTGGCGTATCGGTAACACCTGGCGTCAACAACGCCACATCCCAAGCCCTGTTTGCCAAGTACGGTAAAGACGGTTTGCAGCAGTGCGCCAAGGACAACAACCTCAGCGTTGATTTTAGCGCCTGTAAAGACCATGAAGAAGAAGCGCTGGCCCTGCTGGCCGCTTCTTACAAAGCCGGTATCGACATCATTGTATCCGCCGACATTGGTCTGGCGCTGCAAGTTGAAGCCACGCGTATGCTGGCCGAGAAGCCAAACAACCGCTTCCGCCTGAAAGCCATCGCCGGTGGCGGTGGTAAAGGTCAGCGCATCTTGAATTCCGCCAACTCTTACGAGGGTGCAACCCTTGAAGAGAAAGTAGCCGCCGCAGCCAAGGACGTTCCATCACTGGTACTCGAGTGTCTGATCGAGCTTAAGACCAACGGCGTGGGTGACAACAAGAACGTGCTGATCGAAATGAACATCGACACCACCCGTCACCAGGAAATCCAGGTGATCGGTAACGGTGAGTGGTGCATGACAATGGGTGGCCGTGACTGCTCCCTACAAATGCACGAGCAGAAACTGCTGGAAGTATCGGTCACTGAAGAAGAGTTGAGCGACGCGATTGCCGTGGCAACCGCAGCGGGTAAACCTTTAGAGGCTGCCCAGCTGAGCAAAGATTTGGAAATTCTTAAGAAGATGGAGCACGAAGGTGCTGTCTTCGGTGAAGCCGTAAAGCTCGACTCGCTCGGCACCTTCGAGTGTATCGTTGACGGCGACGCGCACTACTTTATGGAAATGAACACCCGCATTCAGGTTGAGCACCGCGTGACTGAGCTGTGCTACAACCTGACGTTCACCAACCCAGACAACGCCAACGAAAGCTTCAAGGTTGAGTCCCTAGTGGAAACCATGTTGCTGTTGGCCGCCCACGGCCCACGCTTGCCTAAGCCATCACGCGAGCTGCGCAACAAGGCTTCGGTTGAAGCGCGTATGAACGCCACCAACCAAGCACTGACCCCGCACGCGGGCGGTGTGATCGAGAACTGGTCTAACCCTGTTGCCGGGGAGATCCGTGACGATCAGGGTATCTGTATGCACAACCCTGATACCGACGTATTCATGAAGTACCACCTGGCCGGCGCTTACGATTCCAACATCGCCCTGCTGCTGACCATTGGTAACGACCGCACCAGCACCTACGAAGCAATGGCTGAAGTACTGCGTGTAACAGAGCTGCGCGGTAAGGACCTGTCGACCAATCTTGAGTTCCACTACGGCCTCGTAAACTGGTTCCTGGGCAACAACATCAACGCCCGCCCAAGCACCAACTTCATCGTGCCTTACTTGACGTCAGTTGGTTTGCTCAAGCAAGAAGCCAACAGCCTGGATCTTGCTTTTGCGTATAAGAGTATTTGCGCCAACGCACTGAACGCCGCGGACGACAAAGCCAGCTTACAAGAGGTTCTGGAGCGCAAGCAGATCCTGCTGACGCGCCCTCTAGAAATGTTACTGGCTGAGCCACACATGTTGGCGGGATGGTTATCGATCAACCAGGCTAACTTCTCACTGGCAAGTGGCAAGGTTGCCTGGGGCGCGAACCCTGTACGCGTGCTGGCTGACACTTACCACTTCCTCAACATGGATTACTGTGACAGCAAACCTGCCGCTGCCATGATCTGGGGCCACGACAACGAGATTCTGTCCCAGGCCATTGCTTTCTACGACACTCTGGAAGCCAAACTGGGTTGCTCTGTTGACATGAACGATTTCGCAGCTGTTGAGACCGCACTGGCTGGCGACGCGCCAGCCGGCATCGGTGCAGAGCAGTGGGCACAAGCTCAGTCTGCACACGCTGGCTATCAGGCCGGTACTGAGATTCTCAGCTTGCTGCCGTACATCGCCTCCGTGACGGACTTCTTCGACCTGCAGGTGAACGACAACCTGAGCATCGAGATTCCGACCAAACTGACGGACGTCGACTTGCAGAAAGCAATGGCGAAGGTTTTGGTACCACCTCCGGTCGCCAAGTCTGATGAAATTCTCGCGCCAACAGGCGGTATGTTCTACTCCTGTGAAGCACCGGGCATGCCGCCATTTGTTGAAGTCGGCACGCACTTCAACGCCGGTGAGCCGCTGTACATCATTGAAGTCATGAAGATGTTCAACAAGGTCATCGCGCCTTTCTCTGGCACCATTGAGAAGGCTCTGATCGAAACCGACGGCAGCATTATTAAGAGTGGCCAGCCGCTGTTTAAGATCACGCCCGACGAAATCGTTATTGAAGAAACCCCGGCTGAGTACAAAGCCCGTCGCCAGGGTGCAACCAATGGTTTTCTGAGCGCGCAAGCGTAAATAGCCACTGAGACTAGCCTGTTAGCGGCGCATCGATCTTTAGAATCGAGCGCCGCCTCTCTCGTTTTACGATGATGTCGCTGAGTTTATTTAAAGATAGCGCTGCGGCCCTCGTTTAAAGACAAAGGAAATACCATGATTGTTGCACTGGACCACGTCGCCATTGCCGTGCCTGACCTTGAGAAGTCCATCAAACGCTTTATGGAAGACTTCGGTCTGGAATACAAAGGCAGCGAAGACGTAACCGCCGCCAAGACCTCCACCGCGTTCTTCCCCCTGCCAGCGACCAGTATCGAGTTGGTGCACCCGCTGAACGGCGAAGGCCCAATCGCGGGTTATCTTGAAAAGAAGGGTCCAGGGCTACACCACTTGTGCTTTCGCTCTGACGACATCGACGCCGATGTTGCGCACTTGAAAGGCAAGGGTTATCAGTTCTTATCAGACGCACCCACCGATGGTGCCCACAACTCTAAGGTTATTTTCATTCATCCTAGAAGTTGTGACGGTGTACTGATCGAGCTTAACCAGCCCCAGGATCACTAAGATCAGGGTGAGCACTAATTTTTATAGGTACTTAGTGCCTATTGCAGATACTCAACAGCAATAAAGTCCATCAACAAAGCCAAACACTCAATCCAGTTTTACAGTGTTTTGTGATTAGATAGACTCTATTCAATACAGATTACAGCCGTGGTGATCACTTGAGACTCCTCCCAACTGATCCCCACCGCTAGACACCGAGAGCAATCTTTATGTCCGACAAGAAACCAACCGTCACCGAGTGGGAAGCACTCGCAACGAAACAGACCAAGGGCCTAACCCCTGAAGATCTGACTTGGAAAACCCCCGAAGGTATCGACATTAAGCCGCTCTACACAGCAGCGGATACCGAGAACCTAGAGTTCGCCAACACCATGCCGGGCATGGCACCTTACGTACGTGGCCCGCAGGCCACCATGTACGCCGGTCGCCCTTGGACAATCCGCCAGTACGCGGGTTTCTCAACCGCTGAAGAATCCAACGCCTTCTACCGCAAGAACCTCAAAGCCGGAGCCCAGGGTGTTTCCGTTGCCTTCGATCTAGCGACCCACCGTGGTTACGATTCCGATCACCCGCGCGTGTCAGGCGATGTCGGTAAAGCCGGTGTAGCAATTGACTCAGTAGAAGATTCAAAAATCCTGTTTGACGGCATTCCGCTGGACAAGGTTTCTGTATCGATGACCATGAACGGCGCCATCCTGCCAATTCTCGCCAACTACATCGTTGCCGCTGAAGAGCAAGGTGTGCCTCAGGATCAACTGGCCGGTACGGTTCAGAATGACATCCTCAAAGAGTTCATGGTGCGTAACACTTACATCTACCCTCCGGCTCCATCGATGAAGATCATCGGTGACATCATTGGTTACACCTCTGAGTTTATGCCGAAGTTTAACTCCATCTCCATTTCTGGTTACCACATCCAGGAAGCGGGCGCCGATGCGGCGCTGGAACTGGCTTACACACTGTCTGACGGTCGCGAATACGTGCGCACCGCGCTGAACGCTGGTCTGGAAGTCGATAAGTTCGCGCCACGCCTGTCGTTCTTCTGGGGCATTTCTATGAACTTCTACATGGAGATCGCCAAGCTGCGCGCCGGTCGTCTGCTGTGGGAACGCATCATGAAGGAGTTCAACCCAACCAACCCTAAGTCTTCTATGCTGCGCACCCACTCGCAGACTTCAGGCTGGTCGCTGACCGAGCAGGATCCGTACAACAACGTTGTGCGCACCACGATTGAAGCCATGGCGGCGGTATTCGGTGGCACTCAGTCACTGCACACCAACGCACTGGACGAAGCCGTTGCCCTGCCAACTGAATTCTCCGCGCGTATCGCCCGTAACACCCAGATCATCCTCCAGGAAGAAACCGGCATTACTCAGGTCGTTGATCCATGGGGCGGTTCTTACATGATGGAGTCTCTGACTCAGGATCTAGCCGACAAGGCTTGGGGTCTGATCGAAGAGATCGAAGAAAACGGCGGTATGGCCAAGGCCATCGAAGCCGGTATTCCGAAGCTGCGCATTGAAGAATCTGCGGCCAAGAAACAGGCGCGTATCGACCGCGGCGAAGACGTGATCGTTGGCGTGAACAAATACGTTCTCGACAAAGAAGACGAGCTGGAAATTCTGGAAGTCGACAACATCGCCGTGCGTGAGTCGCAGATCAAGCGCCTCAACGAGATCAAAGTCTCGCGCGATACCGACGCGGTTAAAGCAGCCCTGGCGGCTATCACCGAGTGTGCCAAGAGCGGCGAAGGCAACCTGCTGGACCTGTCCATCAAGGCTTCACGTCTGCGTGCCACCGTTGGCGAGATTTCCGATGCCATGGAGGTCGAGTTCGGTCGTTACAGCGCGCAGGCTCGTACCATTTCTGGCGTTTACGGCGCCCCCTACGCAGACGACAGCGATTGGCAGGCCATTAAAGCCGATATCGAGACCTTCGAAGGCCAACACGGCCGTCGTCCTCGTATGCTGGTTTGTAAGATGGGCCAGGACGGCCACGACCGCGGCGCCAAGGTTATCGCCACAGCCTTTGCCGACGTAGGATTTGATATCGACCTGTCGCCCATGTTCTCAACGCCGGAAGAGGTCGCCAAGCAGGCGGTTGAGAACGACGTACACGTTGTTGGTGTTTCTTCGCAGGCCGCTGGTCACAAGACTCTGGTACCTGAGCTGATTGCTGAATTGAAGAAGCTCGGCGCCGACGACATCATCGTTGTGGCCGGTGGTGTAATTCCTAAGCAGGATTACGACTTCTTGGTTGAAGCCGGTGTTAAGGGTATCTTCGGCCCTGGTACCAAGATCCCAATTTCAGCCCGCAAGGTGCTAGACGCAGTGAACGAAGCACGCTCTTAAGGAGACCATGTAAAACTACTGCGCTCGGCTGTTATAGGCAAAAGAAGGCCGCGTTGGATGTTGGTTCAGAATGCTCATGTACATTCGTACACTGCACGTCTTCACCAACTTCCGCCTTGCCTAGCCTTCGCTCGCTACGTTTTACATGGCTCCTTTCCCTCCTTCAACTAGGGATGTGAGCCAAAAAGCCTCCTACCGGGGGCTTTTTTGCTTTTAGTGACAAGCGCTCGCACTCAATGCCACTAGTAAGTTTTTAGACGCTAAGTCATTATCAGCACCTACTCGATAGTTGTTTAGCGCCTCAAAATTTATTCAAATACTGGAACCCTCGCGGGTTGAAAAACAAAAAGTATGAGCATCGATCTAGATCTACTGCGCCAGGGCAATCGCCGCGCACTCGCCAAAGCCATTACCATGGTTGAGAGCAAACTCGACAAGCACCGCGCCGAGTCACAAGAAATCCTTGAAGAGCTGTTGCCTGAAACAGGCAAGAGCATGCGCATCGGTATTTCCGGCATTCCCGGCGTCGGCAAGTCGACCTTTATCGAAGCCTTCGGCCAGCACTTGATTAGCCAAGGCCACAAGGTCGCGGTACTCGCCGTTGACCCTAGCTCGCCGTTGCGCGGTGGTTCGATCCTCGGCGATAAGACACGCATGGAAATGCTCTCGCGCGAAGAGAACGCCTTTATTCGCCCTTCACCTTCCGAAGGCGCACTGGGCGGCGTTGCGCAAAAAACCCGTGAAACCATGCTGCTCTGTGAAGCCGCTGGCTACGACATCATCCTGGTGGAAACCGTTGGCGTCGGTCAATCCGAATACGAAGTGGCGGCCATGGTCGACTTTTTCTTAGTGCTGATGATCCCCAACGCCGGCGACGAGTTGCAAGGCATCAAGCGCGGCATCATGGAGCTGGCCGATTCACTGGTGATCAACAAGGCCGATGGCGAAAGTATTAATCTGGCCAGACAAACCAAGAGCCACTATCAGAACGCCTTCCACCTGATCAAGAAAGGCAGTTTCTGGCAGCCACGCGTAGAGACCTGCTCTGCGCTCAACAACGACAAGATCAATGACATCTGGCAGATGATCAGCGAGTACAAGGCCGCCGCCATCGAGCACAACGCCTTCGACGAGAAGCGCGCGCGCCAGAACGCCGAGTGGCTGAATAAACTCATCTTTGAGATGATCGAGATGCGACTCAAAAATAATGTCAAGGTACAGGCCAGTATGCCAGCCCTACAGCAGGCTGTGATCAACAACACCACCACGCCTTATAAGGCCGCGCAGAAGATTGTCGATCTTTTGTAGTCGCCAAATAAACCTAACCTATCGAATAAATGGTGTTAGGTTTTGTGCACGTATTGTTGTTGACTCATGTTTAAGAATGACAAGTCAGACACTGAGATTTAATAGGGCAAGAAATCAAACGTGTAATCAATACCGGTTCTTGCAACCCGCTCCGCGAAAAATTTAATCAAGCGGATGCGCGCTAACAGTTTTTTCTCCAGCGCGCGGTCATTCAGTTCACTCGATAACAGGGTGACCCCCGACACCTTACCCGACGCTTCAATAATAATATTTACCACAAGTTTGCCCTGTAAAGCAGGTTGCTTACGCAGGGCACGGTTATAAATAGAAAAGATTGGGCCCTGATTCTTATCCATTACTTTACGTACAGATTCAATACTGCGTGAAGAGGCCTCTCGGCTTACTTTACTGGCTCGCGGATTGATGCCTGATGACGAGACCAATTGACTGTCAACTCTTGTGGTTTCACGACCCGAGAGCGCCACACCGCCTACATCACGACTCAAAGTGCTCGTATTAACACCACCGCTTTTCGTTTTCGCCTGACTGGTAATAACCGAACGATCCAGCTGCTTAGCTTGGGCCGCCCCCTGCGTAATATTGGCGCCCCGTAGACGACTCACATCGAGACTGTCACGCATGGCCTGCAAATCATCCTGGAATTGTAGGAGTCCACTCGTGGAGGCCACCTCTCTTGCTGATTTATTCAGCTTTGGGGCTGCTTCTGGTTTTTTTTGCACCACTGGCTTAGCTTTAATCTTTTGTGGTTTAGGCTTGTTTGTTTTTGGCAGTAGAGGTTTAGGTTTGGGTTTCACCACCACTGGTTTTAGCAGCTCAACAGGCGCGATAATAAGCTCCGTTAATATAACTTCCGCCGATTTTTCTTTTACAGGTAAGACCTTTACCAGGGGTATCAACGGAATCACGACACCCATCACTAGTAAAACTGCCAAGCCAATCTGCAGAAAACGGACAAACCGCCGATCGTTGTCTGCTGAACCAGACCACGCTAACTGTAAGTTAGGTGGGGTGAAATGAGCAACAGCGGTCATACATCCCCCCCCACCATTACATTCTGGGGCCCCTCACTGGTCCTCGCTTCTATTGCGCTCACCGCCAATGAAATTTTACGATAATCCGCTGCAGCACAGGTCGCCATTATTTTTTTCAGGAGCCGATAAGGTACCGACTTATCACCCATGATAGTAACCGCAAGACCGTCACTGCTCTCCAACTTTCCTTCAGATAAAGGTCGTTTTTCAAGCTCCATAATGGCTCTATTTTTTAAAGCCAGCGTTAAGCTATCGATGGTAGGACTGGTAAGATTCATTTCATCATCAACTTTGGCGATGACCTCCCTTCCGATCATTAATTGCTGCGCGTCGACCATAATCACCAGTGTTGCAGCGGGTTTTTTATCTGACACGGATTCCGGCAGCGTGATGCTTTTCTGACTTTGCAGCACTTCAATGTCAGAGGAACTCATTAACAGAAAGAACACTATAATGGTAAAAATATCCATCAAGGAGACCAGATTTAGTTTGGCCTGAGCCCCTTGGCGACGATGCTGCTTGGCCATGCGCCTAGCTCTCATGGACTGTTTCACTTAACATCTCCCATGGCTGTCAGCTCGTTGAGGAATGGCGCGTCACCCAGTGAAATCTCAGGAAATAACTCTGCATCCACCACCGATGTCGCAACAACTGCTTTAAAAGATCTGACGGTATCCATGACACTGACGATCGTTTGGTAGTCGGTATCCTGCTGCGACAAGATCGTGATACCACGCTTTCTAATCCCTTTTTCCCGCAATTGCCTTTTAACCTCCTGTAACACCTTAGACAGCAACACTAAATCATAGGGGTAGGTCGTGGATTGATGTGCAGTTGTGGGTGCCGCGCCCTTATTAAGGTCAGTATCACTCGTCTTTATTTTGGGCGCCTCTATTTCAAGGCTTTTTGGTTCAAGTTCTTTGCGCTCGATACGCTTTAATCTAACGCCCACAGGGTAGTTAACATCAAGGTAATCGTCATACAGAACCAATTCCAACTTGTGCTTTTCTGACTCTGTGTTATCAATGCTCGCACTGATATCCGGCAGTTTTATATTGAGAACGGTGATGTGCGAAAACACCATGCTCATCAACAACACGGGCACCAGAATAATCATTAAATTCATAAACGAGGTGATATCAAGATCGGCGTCTTGAACAGGTTTACGTCGGCTAGGTCTTTTCATGTCAGAAGCCCTTAGAAACAAAAAGTGTTAATGGACTATGCACTTGGCGGAGCACTTGTAGCTTTCACCGTGGACTTCACACCTATAATATTGAGTACTTTAACGCCCGCCATCTCTAAGCTATCGATAATTTCAGTCGTTTTAGCTTGCAACATAGCGTGAAACAGCAGCAGCGGAATGGCAGCAATCAACCCAAATGCGGTGGTATTCATGGCCACTGAAATACTCTGTGATAAGAGCGTCGCCTTTTCTGTTGGGTCAGCATTGGCAACCGCCGTAAACGCTGCGATAAGACCAATAATTGTACCCAAGAGACCAAGCAACGTTGCGATGTTTGCCAATGTGGCCAAATATGCCGTGCGTTTCTCAAGCTTGGGCACAGCCTCCATAACGCCCTCTTCCATCGCCATTTCAGCATGGTCACGATTTTTAGTCATCAGCATGTTGGCCACACCAGCCGAGACAATTCTGGCAATGGGTGCCGTAGAAGACTGCCCCATATTAACCACGGCCTTATAGTCATTTTTTTGCAACATGGGCAACAGACGATTAAAGGCTGATTTATTGGTGACCTTTGCGTGACTTAAATACAGCCAGCGTTCGAGCACCACCGCTAAACCGATGACCAATACAATGGCAATGGGGTACATAAATGGCCCCCCATCTTGGAAAAAATGCAGTAAAGTATTGATAAAACTCATGATCTACGAGCCCCTAGCAAGTGGGTTTAAACAGAAAGCATTACTTTCCAATTGATGAATGAGTTAATCCAGAAATCATCGTTTAAATACAAAAATGAAGCTTCAGACCCAGGAGGTCGGATAGCGCAGATGATTAGCGGCAAGATCCGTAACTTTCACTCTTGTATCTACTATGTATTTAATTAGCAAAAACATCTGTGATCTGTACACCGAAATTATAATTTAAAATCCTTATTGTTCGACTACCACATCAAGACTCTGCCTATATTTAATTTCCCTCTCTAGCTCAGCCCTCTCGACATGCTGAAAAACCCTAGCTACCTTACTTGATAGAGCCTGCTTCAAACCCTCTACAGACTCGGGAGATTTCCAAGGCACGATATAAAGAACGGTTGGTTGCTCTTGATTTCCCGTCACCCGTGATTCAAGTTTAATAGTCGTTTCAAGTGCCACCGCAGGGAGACTGATCAACAGAGCGATACACACTATTTCCGCTTTCATAACATTCATATTGATTCGCCTTATATGGATTACTCGCCATTCTCAACAACCAAATATGTGAGAACTCATTATTACTGACGTCTTTTAAGGTCCATCACCCAATGTTTCACCGCAGTATCTGTACCGTCGCCAAGCTGCAGATAACGTTCATAATGCACCAGG
>Ga0209081_1000406_pt1 | contig 26077 bp, 24 predicted proteins | sample GOMGulsemesocosm_4_FD_184636 | JGI IMG/M metagenome (GOLD analysis project Ga0209081, IMG submission 184636) | Methane-oxidizing microbial communities from mesocosms in the Gulf of Mexico - GOM15B Gulf of Mexico (SPAdes) (version 2) | ecosystem: Environmental > Aquatic > Marine > Cold seeps... | reverse complement strand
GCAAGGATGTGCGTTCACACACCCTATCGCGCAATGCCCAGCGTTATGCGGGGGTGCGTTTGAAAATGAACTTCTAGTGCGCGCCAGCGCCTCCTAACGTCTAGCGAAAAATACTAGACACGAAAAGCCGCGAGCAGTCTGACTGCTCGCGGTTTTTTTATGCCGATGGGTTTCTATTGCGCGCTGATTAGCCCGAGCTTTACCTGCCTCATGACAAAGGCAGGCTGCGGGTTTACTGGATACTTATTTGATCAGCACTGAACCTCGAATTTTGACTACGAGAATATCCATGCACAGCGGACACTGGCTGTGCGTGGCCATCGGTGAGTTATGTTTAGGGCAGTGAATGAGGCGTGAGCGAATCGGCGATTGATGTTGGTTAGGGCGCTGGGCAGATCTTTGAATTGTGACTGCGAATTAGGCTGCTGCTGTGAATGGTGCAGGCCGTCTGTTGCTTGAGGCTTTTGTCGCCATAGACAAAACTCCGTTGAGTAAAACCATAAGTAAAAGACTTAACTTTTAATCAGGTCTTTAAGTCCAGCATGATCAACCGTTATTCCGAGAGCGCCTTTCTCAAGTTGTGTGCGCATGTTGTTCGGGATTGTCATTTTTTTGTGGTGCGCTGCACTGACCATAACGTAAACGATTTTTGCAGTGGCAATTATTTTATGGCTCTGGTGATGATGAAACACAACCTCAAATGTATAGGATGAATTTCCAATTCTTTCTGGTTTTACGCTGATGGAAAGAACATCATCGAAGTGGGCAGGTGCTTGCCAATCGATTGAAAAACTAACCACTTGGTTGTCAACGCCATTCGCTAGCATGTCATTATAATCACCCCAGATCGCCCTCGTGAACTCACCGGCTGCGATATCAACATATTCTGAATATCTTGCGTTAAACACAACTTTTTGTGCATCACATTCAGAGTATCGGACACGGAGAAGGTAGCGAAATTCATTGTTCATGTAAGGGGTATTCCTTCAAAGATGGCTCGTGCGCTTAACGAACCAGTAAGTATGCGTTTTCACAAACACGATTTATAGTTGCCCTAGCGCCAAGGTGATCGGTATTGTTCCGCGAGACAGCGCTAAGGTTGTTCAGCCGCAGGCGTTATTGGTCGTGTTGTTATAGCGGTTGCACAACACAGTCGACCTCAGTTTCGACCAGCCACTCGGGGTTTATAAAGCCCTTAACCTCAACGAAGGTGCAGGCAGGTTTGATGGCTGAAAATATTTCACCGTGTGCTTTTGCCGCCGACTCCCAATCCTTAATGTCTTTGAGCATAATTCGTGTTCTTACTATGCCGTCGATGCAGCCACCCAGTTCATTGATTGCCTTCAGTGAAAGCTCGAGGCATCTTTTGGTTTGAGCATAGACATCGCCTTTATGCATGGTTTTACCGTCATCGCTGAGTGATGCTGTACCAGCCACTGCGATGACAGATCCAACCCTACAGGCCCTGGAGAATCCGATGGTGTTTTCAAAGGGTGAGCCGGAGCTTGACAGTTTTCTCATGATTATCTCGGGGTGTGTTTTTTGTGTCGACCGACTCGCTTAGCGATATCCATCATGTGGTCGCGGTTGACATTGTATTGAAGAATTAGATGTTTTAGGGCGACAGCTGAATAAATTCAAAACAAAGCGAGCGGTGGCGGTCTGTCTTTTTACTAAGGCGTTAGTGGCCGACCCCATTGTGCGATCGGCCAATGCCCCTAGCTAATTGATGAGTAAGGGACCTTATTTTCCCACCGCTATTAAGGCTTTGGACTTTTTTGCTAGTTGTTTGTGAAAGAGGTTTGGCAGCCAACGTTTCAACACCCACATACGTCGCTCTAGCTTGTGCGGCACAACCCAAAACTCACGGTTCAGCACCGCGTCATAAATACTGTTGGCGATGTCTTCGGCCGTGACTGCCGAGCGCGACATCATGCGGTTAACTTTTCCGCCCATATCAAAATCTTGCATTTCGCTGTTCATAGATTCCATTAGATTGGTTTCAAAGAATGCGGGGCAAACAAGGGTGGTGTGTATGTTACTGGCCTCCAGCTCAATGCGCATGGTTTCTGACAGGGACACAACACCGGCCTTTACTGAATTGTAGTTGCTCATCAGCGGGGCGGTGAGCAAACCGGCCGCTGAGGAAATGTTGACAAAGTGGCCGTGGCCCTGTGCCTTGAAGGCGGGGGTGAAGGCTTTTATGCCGCGCACAACACCAAACAAGTTGATGTCGAAAACACGCTTCCAGTCGTCCAGGTTAATGTCTTCGATGCGGCCTACGGTTCCGGCTACGCCTGCGTTATTCACCACCACGTCAACCCCGCCCCAGCGAGTTGTTATAGTTTCTTTAACGCTGCAGATGGCTTGCTCGTCGGTAACATCACAAGCTATGTAAAAAGAGTCTGGTGATAGGGCGCGTAATGCTTTCTCAGCTTCCTGTCCACGTTCATCGTTTAGGTCACCGATACACACCTTGGCGCCAGCTTCTGCGAAGCGCATGGCAATCGCTTTACCTAGTCCGCTGGCTCCACCGGTTACAAATACTCGTTGCTCAGTCATATTACTATTCCCTTATTTAATATGTGCTAACACTTGCCTTTACGGCAGTGACAACTTTCCTGTTGTTATTGTCTTTATTTGACCATGTCTAGTGGAGTATGACACTCAGATTGAATTGAAGTGCCATATTTTTACGCGTCGGCGTGCGCTCGATAGGCGCCTGCCGTGCGTCCTGTCCACTGTTTGAAACTGCGGTAAAACGAGCGCGCCTCGGCGTAGCCTAACTCATAGGCGATGCTTTCTAGGGGCAACTCGGTGTTCTCCAAAAAGTGCAGCGCCAGCTCCAGCCGCAACTCGTTGAGTACATCCTTGTAGTGTGTGTTCTCATCACTCAGCTTGCGCTGCAGGGTGCGGCTGCTCATGCCCAGTTTTTCAGCAATCACGGTACTGCTGGGGACTTGTTCTTTTAGCAGCAGGCGCAGTAGGTTTTTGACCTGATCGGTTATCGACTGATTGTGATCCAGTTCGGCGACCAATTGGCTGGCGTGGTCGAGCAGTGTCTGCAGCAGTTTTTCGTCAGCTTGGGGGAAGGGCAGGTCGAGCAGCGCTTCGCGAAAGCGGATGCCGCTGGCGGGCTGATTGAAGAGCACAGGGCAAGCAAACAGTTCGGCGTAGTCTTGCCGCCGCACTGGGTCGGTGGGGGCTGCGTGTTCAAAGCAGATACTTTCTATCAGCCTATCATCAAAATCCAGCAGACTGTGGGTATAGGTGAGCCATGAGCCCAGTACACTCTCCACCATATGGCGCTTCACCTGGGGGTGGGTGAAGTGACACTGCCAGCGTTGCAGCACATAGCCGTTTGCTATGTTAGTACTGGATACGCCCATCTCATTTACAATTTTTTCGTAGACAGGCACCCGCGCCAACAGCTCGCGCAGGTTCGCACAATTCATCGCGGCGTAACCCAGCACGCAATAAGAGGCGGGTTCGATCAGGCGCGCCGAGCGCAGGCCAAAGCAGGGGTCGTCGCAGGCATCAATCAGCAGTGCCAGCAGTTGTTCCATTGCGTCGCCGGGTATACGTTGATTGTTGTTTTCGAACAAATCGGCAGCAATGTTGGCCTTTGCAAGCAGGGGCTGGTAGTCCACGCCATAGGTTTGTGAGGTTTTAAGAAATTGTTTGACGGCCGCTGCCGAGGCAAATCCATGGTCGCTCATAGCTGTATTTTTCTCCTCCGGGCGTCGTTGGCCGAAATTGTGATGCTTGTGTCGCCGTTTGACAGTGACCAGATATGACAGAGCCGTAATATAACACCATCTACTCCTTGATTTGACCAGCATCGGCTGGCCAGGGTGACGACACAGTCGCGTTGCACATGGTGCACGACGACATTAACGAACAAACAATAGTAAAGGTGACACTGATGCGACGTTGGAATGGATGGGGAAGTGAGGGCAGCGAATACGCGATGACGCTTAACGAGGGCAGTATGCCTCTGTTGGAGATGTTGGTCGGTGCTGGGACGCCGCTCGAAGAAGCCAGTCTTGATAAGGTGCTGGCCCTTGTGCCGGCGACACGTTTACCTGCGCACCCTCTGGTCGAGACGGACGCGGAAGTCCGGGTGCGCCACGCACGTGGCCAGAGTTTTCCTGATCTGTTGGATCTGCGCAGTGGGGCTGTGGATAACTTCCCCGATGGTGTTGCTTTCCCCGAGACCAGCGAGCAGGTGCGCGAGCTATTGGACTACGCCGCCAAACATCAGGTGTCGGTGATTCCCTACGGCGGTGGAACCTCAGTGGTTGGCCACATCAACCCAGAGGCCGGCGAGCGAGCGGTGCTTACCGTCGACATGGGCAAGATGAATCAGCTGTTGAAGCTGGATAAAGAAAGCCAACTGGCGACCTTTGGTGCCGGTACCCCAGGACCTATGATCGAGCAGCAGTTAAAGCGCGAAGGTTATACCCTCGGGCACTTCCCGCAGTCATGGGAGCTTTCGACCGTTGGTGGCTGGGTGGCCAGTCGCTCAAGTGGACAGCAGTCGCTTTATTACGGTCGTATTGAACAGCTTTTCGCCGGCGGTCGCATGGAAACATTGGCCGGTACCGTAGACGTTCCGACCATCCCAGCCTCGTCGGCGGGCCCCGATATTCGCGAGATGATTCTTGGCTCCGAAGGCCGTATGGGCATCATCTCTGAGGTGACGGTTCGAGTTACCCCGCTGCCGCAGCATGAGTCGTTTGAAGTGGTGTTTTTTCCAAGTTGGGCGGTTGGTTTGAAGGCCGCAAAGCAACTGGTACAGCAAAAAGTGCAATTGTCGATGGTGCGCCTGAGTAACGCCATGGAAACCATGAGCCTGCTTTACCTCGGTGGTGGCAGTGATGAATTGACGGCTCTAGAAGCGAGGCTGGCCGAACAGGGTATTGCCGATGACAAGGTGATGATGACCTTTGGTGTCACCGGCTCCAAAGTGCAATGCGATTCGGCGCAGCAATTGGCCATCGGTGTGTGCGCAGAGCATGGCGGTGTAGTCGCTGGCGCTGGACTGGGCGAGAAGTGGGCACATGGTCGCTTCAGTGCGCCTTACCTGCGTGATCCGATGATGGCGGCAGGCTACGCGGTGGACACCATGGAGACCGCACTGGATTGGTCGAAGGTGTCCGATTCCGTGGACTATATAGAAGGTGCTATTGGTCGTGCGCTGGCCGATGAGGACGAAAAGGTTCACGTTTACACACACCTGTCCCACGTCTACGGCCAAGGTTCGAGCATCTACACCACCTACCTGTCGCGCACCGGCGACAACTACACCACCGCCGAGAAGCGCTGGCTGAAACTGAAAACAGCAGGGGCCGAGGCGATCGTTGCTTGCGGCGGCACCATCAGCCATCAGCACGGTGTGGGTAAGGATCACCGCCAGTACCTGCCGGCCGAGAAAGGCCCACTGGGCATCGCGGCGATTCGCAGCCTTTGCCAAGTGTTCGATCCGCAGTCGCTGATGAACCCAGGCAAGTTACTGCCCGACGCTGAGGCCAGTGCCCGCGTTATAAACGATGCGGAATAGCGCTATGACAGCTGCCCCTCATTCTTTTGTTGACCGCAACCAGCTGTTGGCGCGTATGCGCCGCGGCGAGGCCTGCGACTGGGACATCATTATTATTGGCGGCGGCATCACCGGTGCGGGGGTGTTGCGCGAAGCGGTTCGCGCTGGCTACCGCGCGCTGCTGCTAGAGCAGCGCGACTTTGCCTGGGGCACGTCTAGCCGCTCTTCAAAAATGGTGCACGGCGGTCTGCGCTACCTGGGGGCGGGTGACTTTAAGCTCACCCGCCACTCGCTCACCGAGCGCGAACGCTTGCTGCGCGAAGCCCCAGGGTTGGTCGATCGAATGGGTTACTACTTCACTATTCGCAAAGGGGTTTTCCCTGGGCGTCGGGTATTCTCGGCGCTGTTGTGGTTATACGATCGCCTAGCCGGCATCAAAGACCACCACTACTGCGATGCCGATCAGGTGCGAGAGAAATTCTCCGGCATGGACGCGCAGGGGCTGCAAGGTGCCTGCTATTACACCGATGCGGTAACCGACGACTCCCGCTTGGTGTTGCGTGTACTGCAGGAAAGCATCAGCGCCGGTGGTCAGGCGCTTAACTACACCCGCGTCGATGAGCTGCTGCTTGAGCAGGGCACCGTGCGCGGGGTAATACTGAACGATGGTGATGAGCCGCTACAGCTGCGGGCACCGGTGGTGGTCAACGCGACCGGCGCCTGGGCCGATCGATTGCGCGGTCAGGTAAAAGCAGAAAAGCGTGTGCGTCCGCTGCGCGGCAGCCACCTGGTGCTGCCCAAACACCGTTTGCCTATCACCGAAGCTCTGGGGTTAATGCACCCTGTAGACAAACGCAGTGTGTTTGTATTTCCCTGGGAGGGCTCGACCGTTGTTGGCACCACTGACCTCGATCACAGGGAGGACCTTGACGACGAGGCGAGCATTACCGAGCAGGAGGTGGAATACCTGTTGCAGGTGCTGCACAGCCAGTTCCCGCAGCGGGCCATTTCCCGTGATGATGTCATCGCAAGCTACGCCGGGGTGCGACCGGTCATTGCCTCTGAGAAATCCAAGGGTCCGTCCAAGAAACCATCAAAGGAACGCCGTGACCACGCCGTCTGGCAGGACAAGGGATTAGTGACCGCCAGTGGCGGCAAGCTGACAACCTTCCGACTGATTGCGCTGGATGTTTTAAAAGCGGCGCAGGCACTCCTGCCCACGCCGAGCTTGGCGCCAGGCAATGACGTCGACGACCGTGTTTTTTCGATGCCGTCGTTAAGCGCCGCTGCGCTGCTGCCCGACGACCCCGAGTGGGGGCAACGTTTGCTCGGTCGCTATGGGGAGGCAGCAAAACCTATGCTCGACGCGGCCAAGCCAGGCGAAACGCAACGCATCACCGACACCGCGTTCAGTCTGGTGGAGTGCCGTTGGGCGGTGCGCCATGAGGCCGTGCGTCACCTCGACGACCTGTTGCTCCGGCGTACACGTCTGGGGCTGTTGTTGAGACAGGGCGGTGAGCAGTTGTTCGACGCTCTGCAGTCTATTTTTACCGATGAGCTGGGTTGGGATTCGCAGCAGTGGCAGGCGGAGGTCACCCGCTATCGACAAATTTGGCAGCGTTACTACAGCCTACCAACCGCTACAGGGCACGGTGTTAAACCCGCGATGACCACTGGCGACGACGATCAAGCTGATCACAAAGGGCAAGGGTCATGAGCAGTGACCAGCCCGAGTACCTACTGGCCATCGACAACGGCACCCAGAGCCTGCGCGCACTGGTGTTTGATCAGCGCGGCCAATTGCTGGCCAAGAGCAAGGTGGACTTTGAAGCCTACAGTGCACCCGAGGACGATTGGGCGGAGCAGCGACCTGAGTACTTTTGGGACGCCCTGTGCGAAGCCTGTGAACAACTTTGGCCCCAGCTGGATTTTCCGCGCACGTCGATCAAGGCGGTGTCGGTCACCACCCAGCGCGCCACCGTGGTAACCCTGGACGTCGAGGGGCGACCACTGCGGCCGGCCATTAGCTGGATGGATAAGCGGCGGGTAGACAGCAAACCGTCACTGCGCTGGTGGGAAGCGGCGGGCATCAAGCTGTTGGGAGCAAAGGCGGCGGTGGCTAATTTTCACGCCCATGCGCAAGCCAACTGGATTGCCCAGCGGCAACCGGACATCTGGCAGCGGGTGCATAAATACCTACTGCTGTCCGGTTACCACAACTTTAAGTTGACCGGTCAATACAATGATTCAGTGTCGGCGCAGGTGGGTTACCTGCCCTTTGACTTCAAGCGCTTGGGCTGGGCCTCGAAGTGGGACTGGAAGTGGCGGGCCCTGACGATTACCGAAGCCATGCTGCCGCAGTTGAAAGTAGCCGGCGAGACGTTGGGTCACATCACCGCCGAGGCATCGCGGCAAACGGGCATTCCTGAAGGTTTGCCCTTGATAGCCTCTGGCTCGGACAAGGCCTGTGAGGTACTGGGCTCAGGCTGCCTAGAGGCGGGCACCGGCAGTTTGAGTTACGGCACCATCGCCACCTTCAACATCACCAGCGACCGTTACATGGAAGCCGTGCCTTTTCACCCCGCCTACCCTGGGGTAGCGCCGGGCACCTTTAACGCCGAAATGGCGGTGATGCGCGGTTACTGGATGGTGAGCTGGTTCAAAAAAGAGTTTGGTTTGCGTGAACAAAAGCTGGCCGAGGAGCAGGGAGTGGCCGCCGAGACCTTGCTGGACGATCTGCTTACCGCGGTGCCGCCTGGTTCGATGGGATTGATGTTGCAACCCTACTGGTCCGCCGGCCCCAACAATGACGGGGATGCCAAGGGCGCGATCATTGGTTTTAGTGATGTGCACACCCGCGCGCATATGTACCGGGCGATGATCGAGGGCATTACCTATGCCCTGCGCGAGGGCAAGGAGCTGCTGGAAAAACGCAGTGGCCAGCGACTCAAACGCTTGCGAGTATCCGGCGGCGGCTCCCAGAGTAATCAGGTGATGCAGATAACCGCCGATATTTTTGGCATGACCGTCGAGCGACCGCACACCTATGAAACCTCAGGGTTGGGCGCGGCTATTGCCGCTGCGGTGGGGGTGGGCATCTACCCTGATTTTAAGTCCGCGGTTGAGCAGATGGCGCAGCCGGGGGATAGCTTTAGCCCCGTGGCCGAACACCAGCGCACCTACAACCAGCTTTACGAAAATGTCTATTGCAAGATGTATGAACGCCTGCGCCCCAGTTACAAAGCGATTCAGGCAATCATCGGCTCTCGAGCTTAGCGCAGGGGTTAATGTGAACCTGTGCTGTGATGACGACTCGTCCGAAGAAGCAATAACAAATAGACAATAATAAATAACAGCATTGAGAATTGAGTCCATGAATAACCTACCCGAATACTTTGAAGCGCTGACTGGGTTCGATCAGGCCCGTCAGCCAAGTATCCCCGCCGAGCGGTTGGAATCTGTGCGCCAGGCTTCACAGCAATTGCACGACGATTTTATGCAGCAGCCCAACCTGCAGTATTTACAAAGCACGGCGCTGGTGCGGGCGCCTTATCCCACCAAGTTTGCCTTCTATAATGCCAAGGTTTTACCGACCCCATTGGTGCACATCATCAACCGGGTTTTTCTGGTGCAGACTCAAACCCCAGACGGCATTAAAACCCTGCTGTTGTCGCCGACCCACGTCGAGGCTTCGCGCGCGACGCCCTATTTTGATCGAATGGAAAAAAGCTTCGGCCCATTTTCAAAAATAATGAACAAACTGTTGGTGCCGGAATACAGCACGGTTGAAGAGGTGGTGGCCAAGGCCGGATTGACGCCTGAAGACATTGACTACATCAGCTACGACCACCTGCACACCCAGGATATTCGCCGCTGGTTGGGTGATGCCAACAGCCCAGGTTATTTCCCCAACGCCAAGCTGTTGGTGATGAAAGAAGAGTGGGACGCCTGCAAGGGGCTGACCCCACAACAGGCCGATTGGTATGTGAAGGGCGGTATCGGTCAGGTACCCGAGGCGCGCATTATTCAGCTGAACCACTCGACTAAAATCGGTGAAGGTTTTGCGTTGGTGCGCACCCCAGGCCATACGGTCGGCAACCACTCGTTTGTGATGAAAACCGAGAAGGGGGTGTTTGTTACCAGTGAGAACGGTGTCGGCGCGGATTGTTACGCACCGGAGCAGTCGAATATTCCCGGGCTGAAATCCTACGCAAAAAGAACGGGTATGGAGGTGGTGCTTAACGGCAACACCCTGGAAAGTGCCCTCGAACAATACATCAGCATGGTGTCCGAAAAGACCATCGCCGGGCCCAGCTTTATCAATCCTAAGTTTCCGAACATGGCCAACTCTTCGGAGTTTACCGCCTACTGGTTATTCCCAGGTTATAAGCCCAATTTCAATGTCGGTGATCTGCTGCTGGGCCAGCTGGTTCTGCCTAAAGCGGCCGGCGTCGAAGAGCAAGCTGCCTAACCGACCGCTTGTGTTGTAGGAAATGAAGAGAGGCCTAGGTCTCTAGGTCGGGGAAATGGCGCTCGAGCAACACAGGTTGCCGAGCGCTCTGAGGGAGCTTGTTGTCGACATGAACACTGATTATTTACAGTACGCCGTACCTGTTTTCTTTGCCTTAATCTTGATAGAAGCCTGCTATTCGCACTTTAAGGGGCTGCGTCTCTACAACCTGAGAAACAGTCTTAGCTGTTTGGGCTGTGGCGTTTTTACCACCACCCTAGAGTTGTTTGTAAAAGCCGGTTTGGTCGGGCTCTATGCTTGGGTCTTTGAAAATTATTCATTGATGCAACTGAGTGATGCCAGTTGGGTAACTTGGATCGCCGGGTTAATCGTGTTTGATTTCCTCTGGTACTGGGCGCACCGTATCTCCCATGAGGTTAACGTGCTCTGGGGCGGACATGTGACCCATCACCAGTCGGAGGAGTTTAACCTCACCGCGGGATTGCGCCAGGGCGCGCTGCAAGATCTGATGTATTGGCCGCTCTATTTGTTGATGGCCATCGCCGGTTTTTCGGCGGAAATGTTTGTCGCACAGTTGCTGATCAACAAGTTTTACGGCTTCTGGTTGCATACCCGTGCCATCGATAAATTGCCACTGATTGAAGGCATTCTCGGTACCCCCTCGGCCCATCGAGTACACCATGGCATGAACGATCACTACATCGATAAAAACCACGGTGGTATCTTAATGGTGTTCGATCGTATGTTCGGTACCTACCAAGCAGAAGACGAAGAAGTGATGTTTGGTGTGCGCAAGCGCTTTGCCAGCTTCAATCCGGTATTGGCCCATTTCGATTGGCTGCTGTGCCTCTGGCGGGATGCCTGTCAGACACAAAACCGTTGGGACAGGTGGCGCATTTGGTTTATGCCCACCGGCTGGCGCCCTGTCGATGTCGAAAATTCCAATCCGCGGCAGAGGTTTTCAACGGCCGATTATCAAAAGTTCGACGCGCAACCGGGTCAGTATTCAGTGCGCCTCGCACTTGCGATCTTTGTCTTAGTGTCCGTGGCTAATCAGATTCTGTTGCTTAATGCCGAACCCGTTAGCTGGTTGGTTAAAGGTCTCGGGGCCGCACTGATTACCGTGGGGCTGCTGTGGATGGGAAAACTACTGGACGAATCAAAGCGTGTGTCTGATCTGCAAACTGGGGTGTCGAGTGACTAGAATGTAGGGTAACAACATAGGTATAAACTGTGATCTATGCGATAAATTCAGTGGGTTAATTAGTAGCTGAAGCTTGGCGCTGGTTAGCATCTCTTAAGTTTAAAGAGGCCGACGATTCGATAAGAATGTCGGCCTTTTTTATGCCTAGGTCGGTAGCTAGCTACCTCATAGATGTAAGAAAGCAGCGCTTATCGGATAAGAGAGGTGGCTTCTTTGGCCGGCAGAGGGTCTGCGAGCATAGGTTGTCCACTTGGCCAAACCACGATAATGTTGGACGCTATGAGTTATCCGAATGTGCCAAAATGAGGCGTTATTAACTGCCCTATTTTGGCTGATTTCAGGTGGTTATTAAAACGGGTGAATTCAAAGTTGAGCACCTAGGAAGCTAAAGGGCTGGTTACACGCTGCCAAATAGACATTCAGAGCATAAACCTGATATCCAGTCATTTTTTTATTTATTTAAAAAATGGTGTAAGGTTGGATTAGAACGGCAAGGGAATGGCTGATACTGCGTGTTTTTATGGTCAATTCTAATTGCAAACTATGATAGTTCACGACTTTAAACCCAATTAGTAATCTTCCAGGAATTGAATATGTCCAAAGGTAATCTAGTGTTGACCATAAGTCAGGCTAAGGCTCAACTTGCTAAAACCATCTCTGCTGTAGAAAAGCGCGTTGCCGCTGGAGAGAAGAAAGTTGTATCTTTAAAAGCCAAAGCCGCAAAAAGCTCTGAAAAGTCTAAAAAGGCAAAAGCCGCTCTATCTAAAATTCGCAGTAAGCACAAAACCAAACCATCCGCGAGCTCAAAGGCCGCTCTCGCAAAGGCAGAAGTCACCGCCACTGCCGCGATTGAGGGCGTAAAAGCTCTGAAAAGTGAAGCGGCCGTGATTATCGCCTCTTTGGCAGAGGATAAACACTCACTGCTTGTCGAGTCCGTTGCTTCTAAGGGCGCTTCAAAAGCAGTTTCTGACCACAGTAAGAAGGTAGCGGTCAAGGCGAAGGCGGCAGCGAAGAAAGCCAAGACAAAAACAAAACCTAAGGCCAAACCAAAGAAATGATATGATGGTCAATCTGACATAGAGAACTTGCCGCTTAAGGCAAATGCTTGAAATAACTAACAAAACAACATATAGGTAGAGACATGGCACTAACTAAGACTGGCGTTTCAGAATTGCTTGCTGAAAAAACGGGTGCAACCAAAGCCGTTGCTGCTGAAAACTTGAATGCATTACTGGATATCATCCAAGACGAACTAGTGACTGAAGATGGCAAGGTCACACTGCCTGGTTTTGGAACATTTTCCGTAACAGCTCGCCCTGAACGTGAAGGTCGTAACCCATCAACTGGCCAGCCTATGACAATTTCTGCAAGTAACGCAGTGAAATTTAAGGTCGGTAAAGTATTGAAGGACGCGGTCAATAAGTGAGCTAGCGGTTCACTTATTGTCGTAATATGAAAAAGCCCTCTTTGATGAGGGCTTTTTTTTGCCTGGTTATAGGAGAAAAATGGCCTGAATTGAGGCTTGAATGTCTTGCCCATCATCAATACTGAGACCTGCTTAACATAAATATTGGCCACCTTCCCTTCAGAGTAAAACCCGCGCAGCCAATCTAAGCATCACGCATACCCAGTGCTTGCGCTTACACATGCTACTGAACAGTCAAGTACTCGATGACAGGACCAACAGAAAAAACCTCTAGGCTCTGTACAAAGGTTTGATCACTCATTAACTGCTGCAGCAGTGCTTTATGGGCCTGTATGGAATGCCAGCGCTCAACAAAATAAAAATGATGATCATCCTCGCAGCTTTGTAATGCCTCAAATCCATGGCATACCTCATGCGAAAGACAATAAGCCTGACTTTTTTTGATGATGGCTAATGCTTGTTCGGCCTTGCCCTGCACGGCCTCTAATTTGACTAATGCAACAACACTCATACACAACTCCTGATTATCTATAGCTCGTATGCCGCCTTCGATCTAATCTGAATTCGACATATTCAACGTCGCTTCATGCTAAGGCAGTCAGGCATAGTGACAAGTCAGGATTTCTGTAGTTGTTGAAAGGAGTGTTGTTATATAAGTTCCCATTGAATCGCCAAAGCAACAGCCGCAGTCGTTGTTCTAGCGCGAAAGCTATTTTTAATATGGGCGATATGTTTATCAACACCATTAATAGAGATCGACAATATATCGGCAATCTGTTTGGTCAATAAACCCTGAGCCAACAGGCTTAAAATGTGTGTTTTTCGATCACTCAACTTGGGCAAATTTCCATGTGTAAACATCGGCTTGTTCCTGGATAAAAACTCCCTGTTAAATACCTGTGATATATCGAGTAAGTCGTGCTGTACCTCAGGTATATAGCCGTTAAGGTCCTTGATGCTACCGTCATAAGCTAGGGCCAGAACCCCTTTAAAACCCAGTACATTACGAAGGGGAATAACGATGCCACGATTTACATCATTATCCCAATTGAGGTTCATCAGTTGTTGCTGTTTGTAGTTTAACGACATGGACTCTCTGACTTTCCGATAGCTTGCGGGATACTCCTTTTCTATCCAGTAGGGTGTTGACGGGTCAACTTCAGAAAAGTTGAAGCGGTTGTAGTCGTCGATGAAACCTTGGGGGTAACTGCTTATTCTGTTTACTTCGCCATCATCTGTCTGATGCAAAGAATTTACCGCAGAATATATCCAGCGGCCAAAACCCAGTGAAGCCATTTTTTTCTGAAGAGGTTCTATCAGAGAAAAATCATCAACCGCTGTATAGCCTGTTGTTAGCGCTTTCATTGCAACACCAACCAACAAGAAACCAAGGCAAGTCCCGTGTGAGGATGGAGCTTTATTTTCTGATTGTTCATAGTGGTTCCGGTTTGGTTGCGACGGGGTAGGTGGCTTATGACGGCCTGACTGATATTCAATAGAAGTTAGAAGGGTTTTGGGGTGGGTTTTGTTGTCCCCTTCGGTGAGCTCAGTGATTAAAGAACCGCTTTAAACCTTGCTAAAGAAGGGTTTATAGAGTTTTAGTTGTAAAAGGACCTACCTATAAAACACGCAGTATCTTTGCTCTAATTTATACGCTGAATTATAGATTCTAATGTCTTAACGCTGCAGTGTTGGACGCTCAGTGACGTCTTAACTTGGTTGGACTGAAGTGTTCGTTAAGGCGCGTAGGTACACGGCTATCGATGATGCTGATGTCCTTTGTGCCGATAATATCCAATACATGAAGAATAGGAAAAATCATTGTTAGGTCGTAGGTCGCTGCATTCGCACTGCAAATAGGTATAACCCCGATAGAATGATTACAACACAATCCATTGCTATTGCGGATGCCGCTTTACCTAGAAACTCCTGTCCGTATAACAAAACTAATGACACAAATACAAGTTTGCTGAACGCAGCAACAGAGATTGAAAATACACGATGTTTCTGGCTAAAAAAGCCATAAATTAGAATTACGCCAATGAGTCCAATCAACGCAGACCAACTTCGAACAACTATGTTTTCAAGCGTGCCGCTGAATGAAACGCCGAACATTGATTCGAGCGCTGCCTGTGGCGCGAACAACCCGTAGAACATAGTAAAGGTCAGCACCCCTGATACCAGCATTAGCCACTTTATGTTTTTGATTATAAAATTCATTTTTTCTACACTCCTGTTGGTCAAAGTATTGATTTTCTCGGTCTGTATCATTCTGCTTATCACTCAAGAGCCGCGAGGTGTTCCGCCTCGTCATATCTCGAGCAACCATTGTTATTAATTTTACCGTTCAATTTTCTTGATGCTTAAACGGATAACGGTTGTTATCAGTCTTCAAAATTGTTGAGGAATTTACGCAGCAGGGTATTGAGTTGCTTTTGCTCACTTGTGGATAAAGCTGACGTTAGCTGGTCTTGTGTTGCCACATGATCAGTAACCGCGGCATCGATAATGGCAAAACCTTTCTCCGTTAACGAGATGATGACACTGCGAGCATCATCGGGGTTTTTTATACGCACGACTAAACCGGCTTTTGACAATTGATCAATTCGATTGGTCATCGTCCCGGATGTCACCATCATGGTGGCCAATAGGTCATTGGGCGATAGCGCATAGGGCGGCCCGGATCGACGTAACGTGGCTAGCACATCAAAGCTTGCCAGGTGTAAACCATGCTCGGCAAAGGTCTTTGCCATGCCTTCGCCGAGGTGTTGTGTGATGCGTTTAAAGCGCCCCACTAGGCCCATCGCGCTAACATCAAGATCAGGCCTTTCTTTATTCCACTGTTCAATCACCTTATCGACTTTGTCCACGCTTCCCCCAGTCATTTGTGTCTCAGGGGTGATCATCACAAAAATATATCTCGATATCAAGATAAATCGTGCTATCTTGACGTCAAGATAAATTGATGGGTGATCTTCATGACACGTAATACCGACCTGCTTATTACCGCCACAGCGCCGATCATCTGGGGAAGTACCTACCTGATTACCACCCAATTCCTGCCGGCGGGTTACCCCTTAACCGTCGCCATGCTGCGCGCTCTGCCCGTGGGGTTGCTGATGTTACTGCTGGTTCGCCAGCTGCCGTCGGGTACCTGGTGGCTAAAGGTTACTGTGCTGGGCGCGCTTAATTTTTCGTTGTTCTGGTGGTTACTGTTTGTGTCGGCCTATCGATTGCCTGGCGGAGTCGCGGCAACCATGGGCGCAATACAGCCGTTGATCGTGATTGTTCTGGCGCGGGTGTTACTCGGCTCGCCGATACATGCGCTTTCTGTCATGGCGGCATTGGCCGGGTTAAGCGGCATTGCTCTTTTAATACTCACCCCGCAGGCGGCGCTTGACCCCATCGGACTTACAGCGGGCCTGGCGGGGGCGGCTTGCATGGCGGCGGGCACAGTGCTCAGCCGTCGGTGGCAGCCTCCGGTCTCCCTGTTAACGTTTACCGCCTGGCAACTGGTGGCCGGCGGAATGCTACTGCTACCTGTGGCCATGTGGTTTGAACCATCTTTGCCAAGCCTGAGCCACGGCAACCTGTTCGGGTTTATCTATCTTGGTTTGATCGGCGCGGCACTGTCCTACGTGCTTTGGTTTAGAGGCGTAGCGCGGGTAGAGCCATCGGTAATCTCTACGTTAGGTTTTTTGAGCCCATTAACCGCGGTGGCGATTGGTTGGTGGGTGCTTGATCAGGCGCTTGGGCCCTGGCAATTACTGGGTGTATTTATAGTGTTTATGAGTGTCTGGCTCAGCCAGTACGCGAGCCACAAAGCCGCAGCCGCTTCCCCCATTCAAGCAACAACAGGGCTGCCGCTTTTAAGGTAGTGCTGGTTATCCACGTTTGTTAATTACGGTTTATATTTAATTCAGGAGAGAACACCATGAAAATCACAATATTCGGAGCCGCCGGCGCAGTAGGAAGCCGAGTTGTTAGCGAGGCACTAAGCCGTGGCCACGAGGTTAAGGCGGTGATGCGTGACCCAGCACAATTTAACAAACTACCGGCGGCTGCAATCCTCTGTTCGGGCGACGCGAGCAGCGTTAAAGACGTCGCTCGATTATCCGCTGGTCAAGACCTAGTGATCACGGCCATTCGTCCGCCAACGGGGCATGAAACGCAACTGGCATCGATCACCCAATCCATTTTACGGGGTGTTGCGCAATCAGCCGTTCGAGTATTGGTGGTGGGTGGCGCAGCCAGCCTGAGGCTCCCAGATCAAGGTGAGACCACTGTTCTAAGTGCGCCCAATTTTCTGCCTGCGGCCGTTATGCCTATCGCCCGCGCGTGTTTTGCGCAGCATGAAATGTGTACTGCCGACCAACAGGCCGACTGGGCCTACCTCAGCCCGCCTGCCATGTTGGTGCCGGGTACTCGTACGGGAAGCTACCGACTGGGGTTTGACGAACTGGTTGTTGATCAGCACGGCAACTCAAAGATTTCTATGGAAGATTTTGCCGTTGTACTGATCGATGAAGCCGAGCAACCTAAGCACCGTCGGACTCGCTTCACCGCGGCCTATTAAACTCTTATTTAAAATAACGTCCACGAATAACAGGGAATAACAGGGAATAACATGAAATATTTATTAAGTTTGATCGCAACATTACTCATCACGCTCACCGCCACTAGCGGTTATGCGGAAAGTAGCCCTAAGGTGCTCATTGTTTTAACCAGTAATTCACAGCTGGGAGATTCGGGTAGAAAAACGGGTTTTTGGTTGCCGGAACTTACCCACCCCTATTACGAATTGAAGGACGCTGGTTACTCTGTCGATATCGTCAGCATTCAAGGCGGCATGGCGCCAATAGATCCCGATAGCTACGACGACCAGGACGAACAAAATAACCGCTTCTTAAGAGACGCCGAGTTAATGTCCAAAGTCATCACAACCCGCCCGATAGCAAGCGTAGATCCATCAGACTACGGGGTGGTGTTGTACAGCGGCGGCTCTGGAACCATGTGGGATTTCCCCAACAACGAACACGTCAATCGTATTTCTAAGGAAATTTATGAAAGTAATGGCGTAGTGTCTGCCGTCTGTCATGGTCCTGCGGCACTGATCGATGTGAAGTTGTCAGACGGAAGTTACCTGATCGCCGGTAAAAACGTGGCAGCATTTACCAACGACGAAGAAGCCGATATCGAACAAACAGAACTATTGCCTTTCCTGTTGCAGGATAAGCTTATAGAGCGGGGCGCGCACCATGTCTACGGTAAATCCTGGGCTGAAAACGTTGTCGTTGATGGTCGACTCATCACCGGCCAAAACCCAGCTTCGGCTGGGAAGGTCGCTACTAAAATAATTGAGTATTTTAAAGGGAAATAACGAGGCAAGAAAAATTCTCAGTCTATTGGGGGCATCTCCCGCCCCCTCAACAAAAATCAGTATGTTTAGGTGTCGACGAAAGACTTTATAGGTTCGGTTTGATAGTGCTTTAAACCACATGATGCCCAATAGCATGATGTCTTTATCGCAAACGATAACGGCTGCCTGTGGCGGTAATGGTTGGGGTATAATTGCATCACTATTTCATTAGCCGTTAATTCCTTTTTGGTATGTTGTTTATGTTAAACAAAAATAAAGCGTTCTTTTCTTCTGTTGATGGCGACTGGTTTACGCCTAATGCTGAAGCGCGCGGCCCTTGGTCTGAGGATGCTTGCCATGCGGGCCCGCCCACGGGTTTGATTGCGAGGGCGCTTGAGAAAGTAGTGACCGATAAACCCTTAACGCGCTTAACCGTTAATCTACTCCGTCCAATACCGATGGCTGGTTTTCGAATAGCGGCGCAGGTGACTAAAAATGGTCGAGTCTCGGCAATCAGCTCGGCGGAGCTGATTGATGCGCAGGGTAGAGTGTGCGCGAGTGCAAACGCGCTTCATTTGGCTGCACAGGGTGGCGGGTATTTAGCTTGCCCGCCGGCAGATTCTCCTGATCTCGACAGCGCTAAACCCGGAAACTTCCCCATGCAATCCGTTAGCCATTCACTGCTGTGCTTTTCGAACGGCATTGAGGTTATGTACCCTCCAGGTGAGGAAGGCTCCCTTGGTCCAACCACAATGTGGATGAGAACCCTGCCTTTACTTGAGGGTGAGATTCCTTCTGATTTTCAGCGGCTCTGTCCGCTAGCCGATTGTGGTAATGGTCTATCGCGCAATGCCGAGTTGACTGACGCGATGTTTATGAATCCGGATATTACGATTGCTGTTCACCGGTTACCAGAAAGTGATTGGCTTGCCTCCAGAGCGACCTCCTATTGGCAGTCAACCGGTGTTGGCTTGTCAGAAGCGACGCTGTTTGACCAAAAGGGCCCAATAGGAACAGCCATACAAACACTGGTGGTTCAGGCTATAGAAAATGACTAGGGCATCGGTTTGTAGCGCACTAAATGCTTATTTATATTAGCCTCGCTATTCTCGGGAAATACAGACGATGGTCAGTTTGCAAAAAGTTAAATTAAAGAATCAAAGCGCTGGCTTCAAATTTAAATAGGGTCGCGTTAAGCACACTGAGTGGATGCGGATCGTCAGCTAGGCGGCACAGACCGAGTCAGAAACCATAAAACAAACAGGGAGTTTAGACGATGCAAATAATCAAAATACTGGGCTGCACAGCAGTACTGCTCGCTCTTGGCGCGACTGTGTTGGCGACGGCCAAGCAGCCGCTCAATTTCCCCGTTGATTCCGCCAGTGCGGCAATCTTGCAGCCCGGCCCCTTGCTGGTGGCCAGCTTTGATGAAACCTATGTCGACAGCCACCGCCCCACCAACGCCAACGGCGACTTCCCCGGTTCAGACCAGCGCGAGTTGGTCAGCCGCGTTTGGTATCCCAGCGAGAATGCCCAGGCGCCCTATCCGCTGGTCGTCTACAGCCACGGCTTTTCCTCCGAGCGCAACGGCGGTGCCTACCTGGCACAGCAACTGGCCAGCGAGGGTTATGTGGTGATCGCCGCCGATTATCCGCTAACCCATCGCAATGCCCCTGGAGGTCCCTATGTCGTGGATGTGGTCAACCAGCCTGGCGATGTTAGCTTTTTGATCGACAGCATGTTGGCCCATAACCGCGACAGCAACCACCCGCTGGCGGGCATGATTGACCCGGAGCGCATCGGTGTCGCAGGCATTTCCCTCGGCGGGCTAACCAGTACTCTTGCCGCCTTCCACCCGCAGATCGGCGACCCAAGAATCAAGGCCGCCCTGTCCATTGCCGGTCCCACCGAGCCGTTTACCGAGGTCTTTTTCAGCCACCGTCGGGTGCCTTTTCTGATGCTGGCCGCCGACATTGATGCGCTGGTGCCTTATAAGCGCAATGCCCTGCCGGTATTGCAGAATATACCTGACGCCCAGCTGGTCACCATCAAGCAGGGCTCGCATACAGGTTTCGCTGGTCCCGCCGGTATACTGCGCTGGCTGGACAACCCCGACGCCATCGGCTGCTATGTGGTGTTGAGCAACCTGGACACCACAAGCGAGCCCTGGTTTAAACAACTCGGCACCGAACAGCAGGGCGTCGCCAGCGAGACCGATATTCAACTGTGCCAACTGGATCCGTTGCCAACGGCGATGAACCCCCTGCGTCAGCAGATGATCACCAGCGTGGTGGTGAGCAGCTTCTTCCAGAGCCAGTTTGCTTCCGAGCAGGCGCAGCGCGAAGCCGCTCAGTCTTATTTGGACACCACCCTGGCAGAGGAGCTTGCCGAGGTAGAATACGCCAAAGCACCAGATCGTAGGGCGGCCATGAACGCCCATTAATCCATGCGACGTCACAACCTGAGTGGCACTTAATATAGCAATGCGGAGAAGGCAGTAGCTGCACAGAAAGCAGCTACTTCAGGAGGCGAACCGATTTATTCGTTAACGTATAAACCTGGGGCTGGACATAGGGGGGGGTGTTGATCGCTGCCTAACCTTGCCGGGGAAATCCTCTTGTCTCCGGCCCTCTCATTTAACCATACGCTCCAATGCTCCCACCAGCTGCCCTTATTTTTTTGTGCAGATTGCAGCCAGTTTTCGGCATCTTGGGTCATATCAGGGTTGGTATAATAGGTGGTGTTAGCAATGCTGGGGGGGCGTAGAATACTTTGGATATGGCCGCTGGTACTCAATACAAAAGTACAGTGAGTGTTCATGGCTCGGGGAACGTCGAAGCAGTTCTTCCATGGCATTAGATAATCTTCATCGCCGCCCACACAATAAAAATCCATACTGATCTGTTTAATATCAATCGGCTGGCCCTTCACGTGTAATTTCCCTGGTTGAGACAACATATCCCCAATAAATATATCAAGAAAATCACTGTGCAAACCCGCGGGCAGACGAGTCGAGTCGTTATCCCAATAGAGAACGTCCATAGAGGGAGGTTCTTTACCGAGCAGATAGTTATTAATCCAGTAGTTCCAGACCAGATCAGTGGGCCGCAACCAAGCGAAGATATGGGATAACTCCTTGCCGTCCATATAACCGCGGGCTTTAGATTGACGGCGGCTTAATTCAATCGTTTCTCGTGTAGCGAACAAGCCTAACGGTGAATTGTCATCCGCTTGCAAGGCCGTCACAAACAGGGAGTGAGAATGAACCAGGGGTTTGTTAATAGCGGCTAGATAACCCAGTAACGCCATAGACGTTAAACCGCCGGCGCAAGCGCTGGCAAGATTTACCTGGTCGCAATCGGTTATTTCACAGATGGCTTCGAGTGCCTGCTCCAACGCTGTGACATAACTGTCTAGATTCCACTCGGCATGACTTTTGTTGGGATTACGCCAGCTAACAATAAATGGTTGCACGTCCTGTGCTTGTAAGTGGTTAATCAAGCTGTTTTTAGGCGTCAGATCAAATATATAATACTTATTGAGTTGAGGCGGAACGATTAATACCGGGCGTTTAGATATGTTTTGGCCGGGTTTCATCTGATACTGGATTAACTCCAGAATATCGTTGCGATATACAACAGCCCCTGGTGTCTGTGCTAAATCTTTTCCGACCGTGAATGCACCGGCTCTCACTTGGCTAGGCATACCGTGATTGTGTTGAATATCTTTGGCCATGTTCTTCAAACCAGAGGTTAGGCTCTTGCCTCCCGTCTGGAATGCTCGCTTAACCGCCACCGGATTCAGCAGTGCGTTTGTGGGTGAAAGTAGCGAACTGATTTGTTGATAGATAAAGCGGCTCCGGCGGCGATCGGCGTCCTCCATGTCAAGCTCTTCAACCCAACTGTTAATGCCCTTGTCCGCAGCCAAGTAGGTTTGCAGAACAGTATGGTAGATGAAATTATCCCGCCATGCTGTGTCGCGAAAACGCTTGTCCCCCCGCTCTGGCTCCAAATCAGACTTGCCCTTAATAATGCTTAGGGTCTCTTTGGCAAAAATCCCGTAGTGTTTAGAAAATACATCTGGCTGCTTGAGCGCTTGGGAAAAGAATCGTCCAGCGGCGTCTATTAGACCTAGACCTTTGATGGCACTTTTAATGTTTTTTGATTCATCTGGAATGCTGGCTTCGTATTTTAATGTCGTATTTGTGTGGTTGTTGGAGGTGGATTTGTTATGATTTTTATCGCAGTTTTCTATTTTCTGATATTTATCGTTAAGGCCAGCGGCAAACGCTTTTAGTCTGGAAGATCTCTCTTGTAAACGCTGTAAGCTATCATCGATGAGATCATCGGTGTAAGAACTCTCAATGCCAAAGTTATCAGTGTCAGAGTTTTCATTGAAATCTAGTGCTTTGTCTAAATCTAAGTGTCTAAAATTGTTAGAGAAGTTTTCTGGTCGGATATTCTGTCCGTTATGTCCTTCACTGGACGATACGCTCGCGTGGTTCATAGTCTGAGTTCGCTAGTCGAAAATTGAGTAGGTAAGTAGAGGTTTTATTTATACTTGGAGCTTGTGTTATAAGCGATTGTTCGGAATTAATTCCGGCTCGTAAAAAGAAACAAGCCGGTATGTTCTATTAGGCTACCGAAGACTGGTTGGCGTTTTTTACGGTTTTCTTTCCTCGGCTAGTGACGCTTTTTTTAGATTCCATTTGCGACGCTAGGTCGGATATGGAATCCGCCATATCCTGCATGAGGTGAGTGATCTGGCTCATCTCTCGGCGGTTTGGGACTCCCATCATATGCAGTGAACGATTAACGCCGTTATCAATAACCTTTTCGACACCCACGAATTTTTCCTGGGCTTTGGCTTTTAATTTATAACCAGCACTGGATAGTCTGTTTTTACGACCACCGAGTTTCCCTTTGGTCTTATTTTCAAAATCAGAACCTTTCTGTGCCATTTGATTGCTGAGGCTGACAACCTTTTCCTCAAGTGCTAGTACAGAGCCTAGACAGGTATGCCAGGTGAATCTTGATGCGCTATTAACACCTGCGATAACTTTACCAATACGACTGCCTTTGATGGGCGGCTGTGGTGTTTCGGCATTGGTAGAAATGGTTTGTTCAGTCTCTGTGGCGGTTGCTTCGTCAGTCATAACTGGCCTCGATGTGTTGTCCGTAATGAAAAGAGTCAGAAGGTCAAATGCGGCATTCCGTGCCAATAAAATACCTCTATGAACAGACTGAGTATTTGCAGTGTGCTCACTTGGATCTTGGCAGCTGAATAATCGGTTTGGCTTATGGGTCTGTTTTATCTCAATACCCTTAAAAGGTACCCTTCAAAAGTATGAAGCCATCTGCAGTCTGTCAAATAATTAGTCGAGAAAATCCCTCGTTTTTTGTCATGTCTTAAACACCGCATCATAACGGTGCAAAGTGGCGTCTAAAGTCTGAAATTAACGCGCCGATTGTTGATTATTGCGCCAGTGGCGCATCATTCATCATAGATAAACGTTAACTTGAAAAATTGTCATTGGTCTACATAATAAAAGCTATTCTCGTAACAAGCGCGGAAGGGTATCGAGGTTGAAACTGGAAGAAAGTTATATAGATGTCATGGGCATTCGAATTCGCGTAGCCAGAAAGCCAGGGACCAGTAAGCGGCCTCTTTTGCTGTTTAATGGTATTGGCGCCAACATCGAATTACTTGAGCCTCTGATGCAAAGCTTGAAGGGCATTGAGTGTGTGATTTTTGACATGCCGGGCATTGGCGAGTCTGAAGTCTCGCGTTTTCCAATGCGCCTTAAAGGTCTGGTGAAGCTATCCGTTCAAATATTGGACCACTTCAACTATGGGCATGTTGATGTGCTGGGGGTATCTTGGGGGGGCGCTATGGCGCAGGAGTTTGCTTACCGTAACCCCAAGCGTTGTTGTAAGCTGATTCTAGCGGCAACATCCGCTGGGGCGATTATGGTTCCAGGTAAACCGACAGTATTAATGAAACTCTCTAACCCCAAACGTTACTTCGATAAAAGTTACCTTAAGGATATCTCTCAGCATATTTATGGCGGGCAGTTGCGAAATGACCCGGATTTTATGGAGCAATATACTGCCAGAGTTAGACCGCCTAAATCCACTCGAGGTTACTGGTGGCAATTGTATGCAGCTTCCGCGTGGACCAGTGCTCATTGGTTGCACAAACTTAAGCAGGAGACGTTAATCCTGGCGGGCAACGACGACCCCCTGGTGCCGATTATAAACGCTCGTTTTCTACACAGCCGTATTGTCAAAAGCATGTTGGTGGAACTTGATTGTGGTCATCTTTTTTTAATGACGTTAATGGATGAGGTGTCTCCATTGATTCATGATTTTTTAAATAGCAGCTTGATTTCCGATGAGACAGCCAGCGTTCATTAGCGGCTTGTTGAAGATGATGTTTACTTTCTGCGAAGTTGAAACTAGTGCGATTTATCAATGTTTAGAGGTGGTCATATGTTGTTGCCAGCATTATTGTTTTTATCATTTACATGGTGGACGCTACTGCATTGGCAGGCCTTACCTGAATTATTAAGGGATGACCCTGGGGACGATCTCTGGCCTTTGAGTATGGACCATGTCGCGACACCGATTCGCTTATTCTTAGTGGTCGGCGGCTATACGTTACTGAGTTATCTTGTGTTCTCCGGTCTCTGTGGATTTCTAGTTGGCTTGGGCAATGGCACGGTGTTGCAGGGGTACGCCGCTTGGGTGGCATTAAGCATATTGATCTGTGCGCACTTTGTTCCTTATTTGGCTTCAAGTTTTACGCGGGTTCGCTATTTCTTTCAGCGGCATTTGTTTTTTCCTGTATTGCCGTCACACCAAGAATATAAAATGATTAGCCAGCTGCTAGTTCTACACGAGAGAAAAGGCTCTGTTGCTGATGAATTGAACCGTGTTTACACCTTGCTGAAGAAGGAGGTTAACTCACCCGTACATGCGGTCAGAGTTGCAATTTTAAAAGGTGAGTGGCAGTTAGTGAGTGCTCAGCATAAAAACGTCAATTTCGAGAAAATTTCTGGGGTTGAAAATTCGGCCAAAGTGCAACAGTTACGGTTACAGCTATATTCCTGTTATCGTTTGTTGGTACGGCTGACGCTAGCGCGGTACTGGTCTGGCAAGGGTAGGCGCCGAGAGTTTCGCCGTCTGAGCTACTGTATCAACAGCGGTGATAACGCCATCTACGGATCAACCAGAAGGATGAAATTCTGGGTGTGGAATAATATTAACCTACATCTTCTTAAACGTAGCAAGGTCAAACGACTGAAAGCAAAGGCATCTCAAGGAATAGCTCGTCATAGCATCAAGCTACAACAAGTAAATGAATCATCAACCCGTGTTGTAGCAAGAAACTAACGGCCAGTTTAGGACCTGTAAAAAGTTGCTATCAGTTATCCGTGTGTTGTTGACGTGGTGGGTTAAGCCGAAATCAAGGGCTTGCATTCCATCACGAGGGCAGGGGCACTCGAGGAAAATCCGAATAGGATCACGTTAATCCTTCTGAGTGGATGTAACCATTCTTCAGCATAGAAAGGCCGACACCTTGGTAGGGTGTCGGCCTTTCTTGTTCGTCATTTCTGGATATCCACCTAGATAGAGAGATTACCTGCGCGCCGCATCAAAACGCTAGCTGACCAAGCCCAGTTGATAGGCAGTTGCTTCGTCGAAGACTTAGTCAGCGGCTTGAAAAATATCGGTAGGGCTCCATCGGAAAAACTTCTCCGCTTTCGCAGGATGCTGGACTTGGGTGTCAGCATTACCTTTTTCTGTGGCTTAGTGTGTCTGACCAGCAGTGGCGACTCACTCTGATAGCGTGTTTTTGCCAACATAGAGGCTGCCTGCCTCAGCACAGCTGGTCTGTAGCGCAGAGGCTGCAAGTATATTGCTCCGCTTCAAACATTGCGCTAGCGCCGATCAGAGATCAACTTGGACGCCTGTTGATTTGTACGAATTGCGGCTGACTTTATGAGGCCTCATCAATGCCATGCTACTGGTTCTGGAAAAGGTGAATGGCTGGCGAGTTGCATAATATGTCAG
>Ga0209081_1000405_pt1 | contig 26098 bp, 17 predicted proteins | sample GOMGulsemesocosm_4_FD_184636 | JGI IMG/M metagenome (GOLD analysis project Ga0209081, IMG submission 184636) | Methane-oxidizing microbial communities from mesocosms in the Gulf of Mexico - GOM15B Gulf of Mexico (SPAdes) (version 2) | ecosystem: Environmental > Aquatic > Marine > Cold seeps... | reverse complement strand
AGGAAGTTGTACAACTTTAAAACCATTAGTTTTTAGTTGCTCAAAAGCTTCCATTACTTTCGCAGTTGACCCTGCGACAACAACCTGATTATTCGAATTGTAATTTGCAATTGAAATATCTTTAATCGTTTCGATTTCTTTGGCAATTTTATCTGCATCACCAATAACTGCTATCATGGTACCTGAGTCAGCTGTGCTATTTGTTTGAGCTTTCATGGCTTGGCCACGACTCATGGCTAACATTCGGTAATCTTCATCGTTTACAACACCCGCAGCCCAGAGAGCTGTTAACTCACCAAAGCTATGTCCCGCGGTAAAATCAGCTTTAAATCCAGCGTCTTGGAACGCTTTATATAAACTCATGCTCAATGTGCCAATGGCAGGTTGAGCATGTTGAGTTAAACGTAACTCCTCGTCTTGAGCTTTCTTTGCTTCTTTAGTAAATACAGGAATTGGGTAAGTAACAGAAGAAAGTTGACCAAGTCCTGCGGCTGAAAATTGATTATCCATCTCAGTAGTTGTTGCCATGATAGATGGAAAGTTCGCAACAAGATCGCAGCCCATGTTCACGTATTGAGAGCCTTGACCTGAGAAAAGTGCGACTACTTTTTCTTTTTGATCTAGGCCAGAATCACGATAATAAATTCCTGTAGGAGCAGTCCAATCAGTATCACCAGCACGGCTTGTAAATTGTTTAAGCGCAGCATCAATCATCTTGATGGCTTGATCAGCGCTCTTGGCAATAAATCCACAACGAGCAAGATTTGTCTCAGGGGTTGTTAAAGTACATTGAGTAATTAAAGCATTAAATATGTAGGGCTGATTGTCAGCGCTAACCGATAATTTTTTGCGCCATTTATTTAGCTCTTCAACAAGAGATTTTTCATCTTGAGCTGTCACTAAGATTGACTGAGGCACATTATTAAGTCGATATTGCCCCGTTTGTTTTGGTTGATATTCTTCTAGCACCATATGGTAGTTAGTACCACCAAATCCAAATGAACTCACGCCAGCTCGACGGGGAACACCATCTTCTCTTGGCATCCAAGGACGAGTCATACTGTTTAAATACAGAGGACTATTTTCAATATTTAAAGAGCTACCAGGTTGGTCAATATTAATCGTTGGTGGTAATACTTTATGGTGCAGGGCTAGGATGGTTTTGATCATACCAGCTGAACCAGCTGCTGATTTAGTATGACCGATTTGTGATTTAACTGAACCTAGGGCTATGTGCTGAAGCTGATCATTATCTTGAGTAAAGTGCTTGGTTAACCCGCCAAATTCAGCTGCGTCACCTGCTAGAGTACCTGTACCGTGGGCTTCTATTAATCCACAAGTTTCAGGAGCAAAACCGGCATCGAGATAAGCGCGTTTAAGCGCTTTCGCTTGACCGTCTGGTCGAGGAGCATAAATTGATTTAAAGCGACCGTCGGAAGAAGTACCAATACCTTTAAGGACGGCATAAACACGATCTCCATCACGTTCAGCGTCTTCAAGACGTTTAAAAGCCATCATGCCAATGCCTTCGCCAACCATCATACCTTTTGAGTCTTCATCGAAAGGACGAACATCATCATTGGTAGTAAAAGCAGGAGTTTTGGAGAAAGACATATACATGAAAGGTGAATTATCACAACAAACACCACCTGAAATCATTACTTCAGAACGATGCTCAAGTAAGTCTGATACGGCAAGTTTAATTGCCGCGAGGGAACCAGCACAGGCGGCATCAACCACACAGTTGGTGCCACCAAAATCAAAACGGTTAGCTATTCGACCAGAAATAACATTACCTAACATGCCTGGGAATGAATTTTCTTCCCAAGGGATATAAGCTTTTTTGAATTTCTCAATGATCATAGCGGTATCTTCAGCGTCGAGACCAGAGGCTGTTAATACCTTTTCTAAAATTGGCCCCTGTAGGCGAGACGTAAGGGGAGATATTTGCTTTTGTCCACCACCAACACCCAGAGTAATACCAATCTTGTCGCGATCATAGCCACTGCCATCACCAATACCGGCATCGTTCAGTACATCTCTAGCGACAACAAGAGAAAGTAATTGAGCTATATCAGTCAGCTCTAGAATATTAGGTGGAAGACCAAATTCCATCGGGTCAAAATCTAATTCAGGAATAAAACCACCGCGCTTACAATAGGTTTTATCTGCCGCTTTTTTATCGTCAGAATAATAGTCATCAACTGCCCAGCGATCGGCAGGTACATCAATGATTGAATCAACGGCTTCAAAAATATTGTCCCAATACTGATCAATATTTTTAGCATTAGCAAAAACCGAAGCCATACCAATGATAGCAATTGGAGTCTCTTGAAGGCGTGAATTGAAAGTCTGCTCAGCTTTTTCAGGCGAGACAGCTTTTCTTGATTTTGTCGCTTTTTTGTTGGTCATTACTTATTCCGTTTTAGATTTAATACTGGTTTCAATTTCGTCATTAGAGTTTGCACTATCAATTTCGTTATCAATTGCTTCATCTAACAGTCGAAATCTACTTAGAAATTCATTGTAGTTTCCCGCCAAAATTCGACGGATATGGAAAGGCGCTTTAGTAAGCACATGTCGCATATAACGACTAGCCGCTTCTTTTTCATCACCATTATAAATATCGACATAGACCCAACCTGAGTCAGGGTCGTTAGCTATTAATAGGCGGTGTTTACCTTGCTCACCTTGAAATTTGGGTAATTTAGTTACCTTCACTTGCACCACTTCACTTTCGTCTAAGTCACTGGTGCTGTTAAGTAGTTCTCTTATTGCTTCTGGTGATACATCCGCTAATAGAACCTTATGAATAGCGGTATCTTCAATAGCAACTTGAATAGAATGGTCGGCATCAGATGTTATGCCTGAGTCCTGCATATCGGCGAGTCTTGATACGCCATGTCTTTTTAAACATCGTTGTAAGCCTGCACGTGATGCATTGACGTTAATGAAATTTTGGCAAACAACGAGAAGTTCGTCTAGAGAGAGTAGCAGTCGTGTTCTCAGTTCAACAACCACATATTCCTGGGCAGGACTTAGTGTGGTATTAAGTTGTTTCGGCACGTGGGATTTATCATCAACAGAATCACGTTTACGCCATTTTCGAATAGTAGACTCCGATACTTTTAATAGGCGCGCTAGTACGGCTGTGGGAAGGTTAGATTCACGAATAAATTCCCTCATTTCTGTTGTGGTAGTAGCGTTAGCGTGTTGTTTCATTAAATCTTTTTGCTTCTCAATTATTGATTGCCTATATGCATTTCTTTAAAAAACGCAAGATTTATACTGGATGTCAGCTTAAGGATGATGGAATATACATAAAAACATCACCCGATACAATCACCCGATACTGATGTATATCAAAGAAAGGAGAATATTATAATTAAATTAGTTGATTTGGTTGGTTTTGTAGAATTAATACCCATAGATAGTGGGTGTTATCTATTGAATAATAATGACTTTATTTGTTGTTGTGCAATGTGTGAACTTGTCTGTGGCAGTTTTGTTAAAGTTAACTAAGTATCGGGTGATTATTGTAAAATAGGTAACATAATTTATTTAAAAAACCCTAATGTTTAGCCGATAATGAAAACAAGTTAATGAATAGCTGATAAAATAATGTAGACACATATTTACTCAAGCGATTTGGAACTGCATGAATAAGCATTTCAACGTTGTTTGAATATAAGTTTTAACGGAAATTGAGTGCATAATTTGATCTACACCAAACCAAGTTTAAAAGCTGATGAGTACCATATTTGGTATACCAAGCCTCAATTTTGTCGTGATGTAGACTTATTACATCAATATAAGCAATTACTGACTGAACAGGAGACTGAAAAGCAACAGCGATATATCTTTGAAAAAGATCGTCATGATGCGCTAGTTACGAGGGCATTTATCCGTGATGTATTATCTCAATATATGCCTAGAGATCCCCAAGACTGGAGGTTTACCAAGGGAAAACAGGGCAAACCTGAAATTATTGAGCCTAGCTTGCCTCTTAGGTTTAACATCAGTCATACAAAAGAACTCATTGTGTGTGCTATAACCCTAGTTAATGATATTGGTTGTGATGTGGAATATATTTCGCGCAAAAACGATGTGCTTGCCATCGCCGACCGATTTTTTTCAAAGTATGAAACTAAAGCGCTATTTGGTTTGCCTGAAGCTGAGCAAAGAAGTCGTTTTTTTGATTATTGGACTCTAAAAGAATCTTATATTAAAGCTTGGGGACAAGGATTAGCGATTCCATTGAGTGACTTTAGTTTTGATATAGGTAAGTCAAATTCAGCGAAGGAGAATGCTAATATCAATTTACGTTTTTCATCAAAGCGGAAAGATGATTGTAAACGTTGGAAAAGTTGGCTTTTTTATCCAAATCAAGAACATCGAATAGCGGTTTCAATTCGCTCTGTGACGACTCAGATACAAAATGATGACTATAAGGCGAGATTTTTTGAAACTACACCGTTGGTAAATTATCAAGAGCGCGCTGAAATTATCTTAGAATAATCACTATGAGCGCTATTTAACAAACTTTCTTGTCAAACCTTAATTCCCAAACATGGCTTTCATAAAATCATCGGGTAATGGGTGGAGGCGTTTTTGTTTATCCATACAAACCATTTCAATATCCCCAATTACAGCAGCTTTTGTAGCATTAGTTCGCCATGCTTCCTGACGCCATAAGGTTTTATATTTACCGTCTAATTTCACCGTTGTTCTAATGTCTATAATATCTGCAAATTCAACACCGGCCTGAAATATCATGTTAGCTTTATAAACAGCAAAACCTAATCCGTGCTCATTCCAGAGATTTGCAAGTCTGTCACTATCAATGACATGCTCTCGAGCCCTTTCAAAGTACTTCAGAAAATTTGGATGATAGACAACTCCTGAGTGGTCGGTATCTTCGTAATATATTTGCACCGAGTGGTGATAAATCGTTGTCATTCAAAAGTGCTTTTGCAGTGAGTTTAGGTGAAGTCTAAACGCTTGACTTTAAAACGTAAAGAATTGAGGCTTATCGAGTTGATAAAAACACGACAAAAGCGTAGGAAGATACTAGAGAAGTGGTCGAAATGAGCTGCAATAACAATAATAATGCTTGTTTCAATAATTTATCTAGGCACTGCTTTTAATTTTGATTAAACTAAAATGAATCTAAATTAAAAGTATGTAGTTATGGAAAAACATCAAGAATTATTAATTGCATTAAGAAAAGTGATCAGGGCTATAGGTTTACATTCAAAGCATTTGAATAAGACCTCAGGTTTAACTAGTCCGCAATTGATCATCATGCAAGATATAGATAAAACTCCTGGTGTGAATTCAGGTCAAGTGGCAAAAAATGTTACTTTAAGTGCTGCTACCGTGACAAATATTATTGATAGATTAGAAAGTAAAAACCTTGTTTCAAGGCTGCGCAATACGCAAGATAAACGCAAAGTGAGTTTATACTTAACAGAGAATGGTAAAGCGATTTTACTCAATGCACCTCAACCTCTGCAAGAGCATTTCATTGAAAATTTCTCTAATTTAGCTCAATGGGAACAATCACAGCTTTTATCTTCAATGGAGCGGATCGCAGATATGATGAATGCTAATGAATTAGATGCATCTCCGCTATTAGAACTAAGTGCAATGAGCGCCAGCAGTGTTGGTTCTAAAACCAACACTGACACTCCTAAAAGTTAACGTAATAAATGCAAAAAATGCAAATGCTTGTGGTATTGATCAATAATATTGTTGATCACTGCAGTTTTTGACCAACCCATAATGTCATAATCTTGCCCACCTTCAACCAAGTGAACTTCTGCTCGATAGTAACTTTGTTCATCTTCATCTTCATCTGCCTCAATGACGAAGTCAGGTTGAGAATACTTTCGAGCAAGTACCCGATAAACAAATTCCTGCTCTTCTCCATGGTCTACAATGAAGCTCAGCCCATCTTTATACGAAATATCAACATTGATTTGGTTTTCTCGTAGTTCTTTAGCAACTAATTCAAAGGCAGGTTCAACTATCTGATTGATGAATTTATTGACATTGACCTTGTTGGGGAAATCAACAATATTTTTTAATCGCATTTGCCAACTATCACTATTCTCATTACTTGAATGAGGTATTGCTGTTATCAGCTGACTTTCTTGTTTACAAGATTCAACCCTTAACGCTTTAATCAAGCCAATAATAGCGAGCAATAACACAAGAGTAAAAGGCAATGCACTCGCAATAGTCATGGTTTGAAGAGCATTAAGCCCACCGACCAACAATAATATTGCAGCAACTACTCCAATACCCACAGCCCAATAAACACGTTGCCATAACGGAGTATCATTTCTGCCATGTGAACAAAGCATGTCAACCACCATAGCGCCAGAGTCACATGAGGTGACAAAAAATATCACTATCATTAATACGCTAAAAAAGGAAAGAACGGAGGTTAGGGGGAAGTTTTCAAGAAAAACAAATAATGCCACTGATGAATCTTGGCTTACCATATCACCTAAAGCAACGACCCCCTGGTTATGAACCAAATCAATTGCACTATTACCAAAGATAGTCATCCACAATAAAGTAAACAGGGTTGGTATCAGCATAACACCCAAAATGAATTCTCTGATAGTGCGACCACGAGAAATTCTAGCAATAAACAAACCAACAAAAGGCGCCCAAGCAAGCCACCAACCCCAGTAAAATATCGTCCAACCACCTATCCAGCTAGTCTTCTTATAAGCAAATAAATTAAATGTGTTGTGCACAATGTCGGCTAAATAATCGCCAATGTTTTGTAAGTAAGCCTGCAATAAAAACACCGTTGGACCAATGACAAAAACCAACATTAACAAGACAACAGCCAAAATCATATTTGCTTCAGAGAGTCTTTTAATTCCCTTGTCTAATCCCGTCGCAACAGATATAACCGCAAGTGCTGTTATCCCACACATAATGATTATTTGATTGGTGGTAGAAACATCCGTATTGAACAAGTAGCTAAAGCCCGCATTCACCTGTGATGCGCCTAAACCCAGTGAAGTAGCAACGCCAAAAACCGTACTTACTACTGCAAATACATCAACGAGATGGCCGGGCCATTTGTAAATTTTTTCACCAATCAATGGATATAAAGCAGAACGTAGAGTCAGAGGTAAATTGTGGCGGTAACTAAAATACGCTAACACTAGCGCAACAATGGCATATATAGCCCAAGCATGTAGACCCCAGTGGAAAAATGTCATCTTCATCGCTTCTTGAACAGCAGCAACCGTGCCAGCTTCCGCCGTAGGGGGAGATAAATAGTGCATCAAAGGCTCTGCCACACCAAAGAACATTAAACCAATTCCCATGCCTGCAGCAAATAGCATAGAAAGCCAACTGACTAGTGAATAATCGGGTGTAGCATGATCTGGTCCTAAGCGAATCTCGCCATAACGAGAGAACCCTAAAAAAATAACAAAAAAGAAGATGAATGCCACGCTAAGCACATAAAACCAACTACCATTGTCAACAATACTTGCTTGAACAAGTGTGAATACGGCCTGCGCTTGTTTAGGTAGCAATGCTGTATAAAGTAAAAGCGTAATAATAATCGAAGAGGCAGTTACAAATACCTTTTTATTTAATTGACTCTTGACGGATGAAGGCAAGTCATTCCCCTAAATTTAATTTGAGTTGATATTATATCGACATAAATAATGCTGTAAATAACGATAAAAATTATCAAGAACCACACTAAAAAGTCTATTATTAAACAATATTCCCTTGTTTTTTTTGATAAAAAAGTGATTGATTGCTAAAGTTGTAATGAGAATAATAATAATTACAACTCTAACATTGTTTACTTCAGCAAAATAGTCAAAAAACTAAGGGATAATAATATGAAACTCACGAAGCTGCATTGTGCTGTGTTAACAGCAATAGCGGCATCAAGCTCTCTCTATGCCGAGGAAGCAAAAAAGCAAGAAAAAGCAAAAATAGAAATTATTGAAGTTACCGCCACTAAACGTGCTGAATCCATTCAAGAAGTACCCGTAACTGTCAGCGCATTAACAGGTGATAGCTTAGAAACACTGGGTGTTTCTAACTTTGACCAATATGTTGAATTTTTACCTAATGTGGTTTTTCAGGGCACTGGCCCTGGGCAAAATGAAATATATATTCGCGGCGCGGCAACTACGCAAACCAACATTTCCGTTTCATCAGTGCAAGCATTACAACCTTCTGTTGCTTTTTATTTAGACGAGCAACCCGTTTCCATGCAAGGGCGTAATTTAGATATTTATGCTACCGATGTAGAACGTATTGAAGTTTTACCTGGGCCACAAGGCACACTTTTTGGTGCAAGCTCTCAATCAGGTACGGTGCGTTTAATAACCAACAAACCAAATCATGATGGTTTTGCCGCAGGTTTTGACATGGGCACTAGCTCTACAACCGGCGGCGACATGAGTAACTCTGTTGAAGCCTATTTCAATATGTCTTTAACTGATTCCCTTGCTGTGCGCGTTGCCGCTTACAACGATCACCAAGGTGGTTGGATAGATAATATCCTCAATGTTCCTGGCGAAGGTGGTTATAACGGTAGTGCCGTCGTTATTGATAGAATTTCGGCTAATTTTGCTAAATTAGCCGATCCTGAAAATACGCCAGTTACAGCGCCACAAAACCATGCTTTAGTGGAAGATAACTTTAATACAGCAAATTATGCTGGTGCACGTTTTGGCTTATCCTATTTAATCAATGATGAATGGGAACTGTTAGTTCAACATACCCAACAGTCTCTCGATACTGAAGGTGTATTTGCTTATGATCCAAACCTTGAGGGTGAGACATCAACCAACCGTTTTACACCAGAAAACAACAACGATGATTTTGGCTTAACTACTTGGACATTATCAGGCCGTCTTGAACATCTCGATATCGTTTATACTGGTGGTTATCTAGACAGAGATATTAATTCAACCATTGATTACACCGGTTATACCAATGGTGGTCAATTTTCTGCTTATTATGTTTGTAACTATACGGCTGAACCTGAAGCGCAAGAATGCTTTGACCCGACTAAATTTTATAAAGAACAAACCAGTACATCACGTATCACCCATGAGTTTCGTGTAAACACCTCTGCTGAAAATCGCTGGCGTGTCACTGCTGGTGTTTTCTATGATTCTCAAGAATTATCAACGATTGGACAATTTAAAATAGCGAATACCGAGCTTTTCCCTGATTTGGCAAGAACCCTTCAAGGCACTGAAGGCATTAACAGTGATGGCGGTCCTTTCCCATCTGAAGTAAGCTTCGTTAATGATGTCACCCACACCATTGATCAAATAGCTGTATTTGGTCAGTTAGAGTTTGATATTACCGATACAGTCACAGCAAGTTTTGGTGCACGTTGGTATCAAATTGATGACATTTATAAAGGTGCTACTACAACAGCTGATGTCAGTGGTAGGCTACGAGCCTTTGGTGATGGTAGCGATGAAGCTTTAACCGAGTTTTTTGGCGCTGAAGAAGCAGCAGCTATTCAAGCTGCTATTGCAAATGGACAGTTAGAAACCAGCTTACTTGATAGTGATGGTACGCTAACCGTAGATGACACTATTATCAAAGCATCACTTGATTGGAAAGTATCAGACGATGTTATGCTATTTGCTTCATACTCAGAAGGTTTCAGACCGCCTGTAACTAACCGAGTAGGCGGTGGTTCGGCTGCAAACCAAGAAGGTGCTTTTGATGGTTTCCGCATCCCGGTATACTCAACCACAGATAGCTTAGATAACATTGAATTAGGTTTTAAATCCACCTTGTTTGATCAAACATTACGTTTAAATGCCACTGCTTATTTTTCAAAAATATCGGATCTGCAAACATCGCGATTTGACCCAACCAATATTAGTTTCTTGGTTTTTACAGACAATGTCGGTGACGCTGAAATTAAAGGTATTGATGGTGATTTTACCTGGGTAGCTACTGATAATCTGATCATCAGTGGTGCGTTTAGTTTTATTGATACCGAGCTAATGTCAATTAATGACGAGCTTGCCGGTATTGCGCCTGCAGTAGGAAGTCGTTTACCCTATTCAGCGGAGTTTTCAGGTAACTTACAAGCCGAATATTTCTACCATATAGCTCAAGATATGACAGGTTATATTAACGGTTCAATAAGTTATACTGGCGAAAGGCTTGCAGGTATGACTATGGATGCTTATGTGGTAGAAGATGCTACTAATTTAATTTATGGCACTGGCTCAGGTTTAAGTATTCAAAAAGATGCTGACATTTATTCAGGTGTTAACTATCAAGACAGTAACGGACAAACATTCGCTGGTGGACGTTATGTACAAGACAGTTACATTCTGGCTAATTTAAGCTTTGGTGTGACTAACGACGAATGGAAAGCTGAGCTTTTCATCGATAACTTAACCGATGAAAGTGCAATCTTGTATATTGATACGCAGCAGTTTACACCAAAAGTTGTTTCTAATAGACCACGTACGGTTGGTTTTAGATTTTCGTATGACTTTTATTAAACATTAATCAAACGCTAAAACGTTTAAAAGTTCAATATAGCCGCTTGATATTTGTATCAAGCGGCTTTTTATTGATAAAGTATCCGTATTTAAAATACGAGTAATGCGCTAATCTTTCATGGAGCCAAGTCATTGGAAAAAACATCACCTTCTTCAATTGAACAGCAATTGAAATCAATTCAACAATTGATCCAAACAACAAAATTCAATGACGCTATTAAACAAAGCAAACAACTACAAGAACAAACAACAGATAAGCAACATCAAATCGAACTATGGTATTTAATCGCTGTTGCCCAACGCTATTCCAAAGACTACTCCAAGGCATTAATCAGTATTAATGAATTACTTAAACTTGATGAAAAACACAGCCGAGCCAATCAAGAAAAAGGCTATATCAATTGTGCATTACACCAATCAGAACTGGCTAAGATTTCATTTGAAAAGGCGGTAAAACTCAATCCAAGCTTAGTCGCCAGCTGGCAAGAGCTAGTTCAACTTTATCGTGAAGCAAAACAACAAGAAAATGTACAACGAGCCGCAAATCAATTGGCGAAACTAAAAGAATTACCACCGGCTTTACTCGCGGTAACGGAGTTAATGCATGAAGGGAAATTATTAAAAGCAGAGCAAATTTGTCGGCACTATTTACAAAACAATAAACACCATGTCGCAGGCATGTGCTTGCTTGCTGAAATAGGTATTGAGCTAAAAATTTATGATGACGCAGAGTTTCTGCTGTCCAGTGCTCTTGAGTTAGCACCTACTCATGTACAAGCGCGATCTCAATACCTCAATTTACTTATCCGTTTAGGTAAATACAAAATTGCAGAACAGCAAGTTGAAAAATTACTCGTTGTACAACCTGACAACTTAAGCTTTAAAATAGCCAAAGCCAGTGCTTTAACCGGTTTAGGTGAAATAGAGCAAGCTATTACCCTCTTTGAGCAAGCCATTGCACAAGCTTCAGATCAAACCACAGAAAACGGTAAGCAAGTTGCTGGTTTTTATTTGCAATTAGGACATGCACTTAAAGCCAAAGGTGACATAGGACAAGCTGTTGTTGCTTATCAAAAAGCGTATCAATTAAATCCAAATTACGGTGATGCATTTTGGAGTTTAGCCAATACTAAAACGTATCGTTTTAGCGATGAAGAAATTGCCCAAATGCAAGCACAACAAGATATTAAAGATTTAACAATAACAGACAAAGTTCAGCTACATTTTGCTACTGGTAAAGCCTTTGAAGACAGAGAAGACTACAAGCATGCCTTTCAAGCTTACCAACAAGGCAATAAGTTACAGCATACTCATAATGGTTTTGACATCAATAAAATGGAGCGGCAAGTCGCTGAGCAAATAAAGTACTGCAGCGCCGAGTTATTTGAAAACCGTGGACATTTAGGACTTAACGTACCCGACCCTATCTTTATTGTCGGTTTACCACGTGCAGGTTCTACCTTACTTGAACAAATACTTGCCTCACACAGTCAAGTTGACGGCACTATGGAACTGCACAATATTTTGGGTTTAGCATCAAGGCTACGCGGTCGTAGCAATAATCAAAGTATTAACCAAGGTAATAAAGAAAACCAATACCCCAAAAATTTAAGTGAAATTAATCAAGATTATTTTAAACGTTTTGGGCAACAGTTTATTGATGAAACTCGTGATTATCGAGGGCAAGCGCCGTTATTTATCGATAAAATGCCCAATAATTTTCTGCACATAGGCTTAATACGTTTAATACTGCCAAATGCTAAAATTATTGACGCAAGGCGATCACCAATGGCTTGTTGCTTTAGTGGTTTTAAGCAACTGTTTGCCGAAGGACAAGACTTTAGCTACAACCTTGATGACATCGGTCGGTATTACCAATCTTATCTAAAATTAATGACACATTGGGATACGGTATTACCGGGTTTTGTTTTAACCGTGAACCATGAAGATGTTGTTGATGACTTGGAGAAACAGGTGCGAAGAATGCTTGATTTTTGTGGTTTAGCGTTTGAACAATCATGTCTTGATTTTCATAAAACTAAGCGCAATATAAAAACACCAAGCTCTGAGCAAGTTCGTCAACCTATCTATAAAAGTGCCACCGAACAATGGCGACACTTTGAGCAGTATTTGGCACCATTGAAAAAGGCGCTAAATATAGACTGAGTTTTAATGCTACTAATACAGCAGTAAAAAGCAATGAGATCTTATTGCTTTTTACTTCACAGAATTCCCCTGTTGGCTTCAATTAGGAAGTTTTATATTGTTATTTTTAAATAGAATAAATTGCAATGGTGGTTAATGTGGCAAGCACTGGAATAACCACAGTAACGATACCAATATCTTTATAGCCCTCTTTATGGGTTAATCCTGCAATAGCCAGTACCGCAACAACAGCGCCGCAGTGAGGTAAGCTGTCAAAGCCGCCACTGGCCATAGTCGCTATTCGATGTAACATTTCAGGTTCAACCCCTTTATCAATATAAGACTCTGACATGGTTGAAAGAAAAATTTGTAGACCACCAGAAGAGGAGCCGACAATGGCAGACATTAAACTGACGGAAACAAAAATAGACAGCAGCGGGTTAAAGTCAAGTGATAACAGCCATTGAGATAATTCAATGAAACCGGTCGTTTTGGTGACAACAGAGCCAAAACCGATAACAACAGCGGTGGCTATCAAAGGTATAATTGCATCATCAGCGCCTTTGCCGACGGTAACTAAAGTGTTTTTGTGTAACTTAGGAAAGATAACAATGGTGGTGAAAATACCACATAACAAGGCGATGCTTGGCCATAATAACGGCTGCTTTAAGGCGTAAGTCACCAAAGAATCATCCGCTGGTATATAGCCCAATAATGTGAGCAGTCTAGGGGTAACAATAGTCCCTATAACAATCAGCAAAGGAATAATAGCTTTGCCCCAATAAGGTAAATCATTACTCTGATCGGCTGCAATTAAGGTTAGATCTCTTTCGCTAGGATGAAAACCTTCGTTATTAGTTAATGCCTTTTTACGCTGTTTTTCCAAATAGACCATACCAACACTAAACATGATAAGGCTGGCAAAAATACCGTAACCACCAGCGGCAAATAAATCAGTTTCTAATGAAACAGCCGCAATGACATTTTGAATGGAAGGTGTGCCCGGTAATGCTGATAAAGTATACGTACCACTGCCTAAAGCAAGCGCGGCGACAAAAAGCCTTTTGGGGATGTTAGCTTGTTGTAATAATTTTATTCCTAAAGGGTACATGGCAAATATCACCACAAAAACAACAACGCCTCCGTAAGTGAGAATCGTGGCCGCCAATACGGTGATCCATAAAGTTTTTTGCGCCCCTAGTTTATTGACTAATGCCACAGCAACACTTGATGCCGCACCGCTTTCACCGGTAACCCGACCAAACATAGCGCCCATAACAAACAATAAAAAAAATTTACCGGCAAAAGAAAATGCCCCCAACGGGCCAAAAGCAAAATAATCAAAAATAGATTTATCTAATGGCAAGCCATTAGTGACCACCACTAGGGAGGTACAAATGAGCACGGCCAGAAAAATACTGACGCCGCGCATAGCAAAATAAATAAACAAAATAACCGCTAAGACAATACCAATATACATTTTTAACCACCTACTTTAGTAATAACGGATGCTTGGCTAACAATGGCCATCACATCGCTTTTGTTGTTTAAATAATCTTCATGTTAAAATCTTGCGCTCGACGAGAAACTGCTTGGCCTATCGTGCCGATATTTTATCGTTTAAAACGGCAATGAATCGCTTAAATGCACAAACGAAAATCCAAGCAGTGATCAACGCTCTAGAGCTGCTTGATTTGGCACCTAAGAAGTGAGTACTTACTGAATATATTATAAACACGTCACTATCAATTAATGACGGCGACTAATAAACATAACCAGAAGTAATCCCAAAGCGGACAGTGAACCAATAATACCTAGAGTATTAATAAACATACCACTAAAACGCCAAAACTCTGAAGGCCACAAGCTGGGATCTTTGATAAAGGCATTATAAATAGTCGAAGATGCTGCGATTAGCTGTAAGATTGAAAGCACCGCATATAATATTATAAAACGTTGAGCCGCCAGCCAAATTAACATAGCAGCCACGATTAGAACTAACGCCCATAGTAATGAAGACGTTGGTCCAAGCTCTTGCAAGCCGATGGTCACTAAAATTACACTTGTTACATTCCAAATGACAGATAGCGAAAGATGGAATAATTGCAGCTTTAGGGCAATTTTTTGAACGTTCAATGGATTTTGCTCTTAATCTTAGAATTAAAACTCATAGCTTGATTAATACCATCACGTATAACATTACGGCGAACTTTCATTTATCACTGCTTTACTTTTTGTTACTCGCCCTTCAAAAACAGTACCCCACACTTTGATATGCTTGAGTTGTTCAAGGCTTAATTGATAGGGGTCTTGCTCAAGAACGGCAAAGTCAGCCATTTTACCTGATTCAATAGAGCCAATGACTTTATCAAGCCCTAATATATATGCCGCATCAATAGTGATGGCTTTTAGGGCTTCCTCTAATGTTAATCCGCGTGGTGGAATATACTTTTTGCCACTCATTGTTTCTCTACTCATGGCTGTCCAAGCAAGATATAAAGGGCGTGCTGGCGCCATGCCAAAATCTGAATGCAAGGCAACTGGTACGCCACGTTCGACCAATCCAGCTAATGGTGTGATACGTTTGGCTCTATCAACACCTAATCCTTCTTTAGCATAGCTATCTCCTAAAGCATATAAGTAAAACGGATTAGCTGAAACTGATGCGCCAAATCTAGCAATACGCCGATTAATATATTCATTAGCATAACCATAATGTTCAATAACCAACGAGTTAGGCAGACGAGGAGTTTCTTTTTGTAACAGCTCAAACACATCTAAAGTACGGTTAATACCTGAATCGCCATTGGCATGAACATGAATACGATACCCTGCTTGCCAATATTTTCTTGCTTGTGCAACAAAGTTTTTATCATCAGTGAGCCATTCACCTTGATGGCCATCAATATAGCCCGGCTCAGCTAATTGCATTAGTTGTGAGAACATTGCGCCATCAGAAAATAACTTTATTCGTTTACCGTGTACCACTTGTGCAGAAATAGAGTCACTCGTTAGACTGTCATTTATTACTTTAAATGAGGCGTCCAAGCCACCGAACTGCTTTGCCATTAATTTAGCTGATGGCACAATTACAGTGCGAAGTGGCGCCTGTTTATCTACCAAGTTACGTTTTATTGCTCCTTGCTCTAACGGCCAACTCACTTGCCCGGTTGCTAAATCTCCAATGGTAGTAACCCCACCTGAAACTAAATAATCAACATTACGACGATAGCCGCTATCCACATTCGCTGGAGCCAATAAATAGCTTGCCAATCGAGGTACAACCACATCAAAAAAGCCTGCTTCAATAAAATGTCCTTTTTCCCAATCAACATTATTCTGATAATCAGCCATATCAGCTTGCGTTAGCTTCATATACGTTAATGCAGCGCTATTAAAGATCGCCTCATGTGCCGATCGCTGCCAAACCATAATTGGTCGTTTACTGTCTAGTTTATCTAATATTGCACGAGTTATTTCACCATGCTCAGGCTTTGACCAACCCCAGGTGATAAATATTGGTTGGTGATTATTTTTTGTTGCGACCAATGAAGCTTTCAATCGAGACATATAAGTCTCAGCATCCCGTGTAGCAGGCACTACGGTATCATGTAACAACCAGCGCTCTGGCGTGATCCATGTTGTGCCAAATTGAATAGCGCCAAGTAAAGGATGAACGTGTGGATCAATCAGTCCGGGCATCAACACTTTATCTGAAAATTGTTTGTCTATTTTATACGGATAATAGTCTAGCCAAGGTTGTAAATCAGCTAAACTGCCAACCGATAAAATCCTATTATCACGTATTGCTACCGCTGTTGCCGTTGGTTGAGTAGCATCCATGGTAATAATTTTTTTAGCAATATAAACCGTAATATTAGATTTTTTCTCAAGTTCCTCTGCATAAGCAGTTTGAGAACTTAAGGTACTACTTACCCAAATAAACAGTGTAGAGGAGATAATAAATATAGGTTTCATCATGAGTACTTATTTAGCCATATCAATTGCTAGTTTTGTTAAATCAAGAGTGTAACTTGCAGCATCCATTGGAATGCTGATAGTTTTGCCAGACTTAATGAGTTCATACATGTTGATGTCATACTGAACCCACTTATCATCATAGGTGTACTCAATGACCGTATCACCCGTCTCAAGACTTTGAGTTAACATCCATTCAGTAGCATAACCCGCCATTTTTCCATTAATTTCTCTGTTAGCGGCATCATGAGGTACACGAGAAGCAATAGTTGATAACTTCATCATGCCATTACGTAAATTGCTTGGCTGGGTTAGTTGTTGATAAAAATATTGTGCATGTAAATATCTGTCTCGTGGATTGGTATTGCCTGTTGAGCCAAAATCAGCACCTTTATGAGCGCGCTCGTTTGCAGCAGGAGTTTTATACCAAGCTTTAATATGACTGTGGTGGCTAGGTTGATTGGTCATCACCATAGCCTCTTTACCACGGTAAAGTTTCAACCCACTAGGATCATATTCAATAATCAGTCTGTCACCTGACTTATCAGTTAATGACCAATGAAATTGTGGTGGTGACGCCAAACCTGGCAAACCGACGCTAAAAGTTTCTAATTCATGAATATTCTTGACAACTTCAGCAACTGACGCGTAGCTTGAAAGTAAGTATTCACCTAAAGCTAGCTGAGAAAGTGAGCCTTGCTTTTCATCAACGCCTAAAGTCATTGGCCCATAATAAAGTACGTTCATACTCAACCCTTCACTATTTAAACCATCATGTACTAGGCCACCATAAGCCAATACACCAGCAATAGCGTATTTAGTTTTATATGTTCCCCCTGATGATTTAACTCCATGAAGATAGCGTTGTGTGCCAGCAAGAAGTGTACCTATATAGGGATTGGTGCTCTCGCTCCAATCATTATTGCGTGCGGTGATTACACCAAACTGCTCAGTATGCCAAGCAATAGAAGTACAGGCATTAGCTGCCGTAGAAGCTAGGCTAAAAGATAATACGGCACTAGTGATTACATTTTTTAAAATATTCAATTTATTCTCCTTGATTTAGAAAATTCAGAGCAAATTTATTTTAACGTTGGTGGTAAAAATATGAGCTAGTAAACTAGCTCATATTTGCATGTTTAAAAATTAAATTTTGTTTCTATACCAAAGGTTCTAGGTTTAGCATAACCGGCCAAGATGGTACCAAAAAAGTCTCTAAAGCTATCGACCATATGGTCACTTTCCGTTAGGTTTTGTCCCCAGAGTGAAACTTCCCATATGCCACTATCACTCAGTAAGCTAATACGGGCATTCAACACGCTAAAGCTATCAGCTTTATCAAAATCGGCCGTATCTCCCCCGGGGAAAACATGATTATCATCATTGTTAACCATGTAATATTGCTCTGCAGTGTAATTGTAATCAACTCGATACATAATGCTTGATGATAATGCTGCCACCTCTTGGTAATATTGAAGACCAAGCCCTAGGGTTACTTTAGGAGCATTTGGCAAATCATTACCGGAGGCATCGCTGCCACCAGCACCACCGCCAGGAAAGTTATCAAAAATAGCATCAAGTAAACCTATTGCGCCATTAATTTTAAAGTCATCGGTTATTTGATAGTCAATTTCAACCTCAAGACCTTGGGTGATGACTTCTGCGGCATTGGTAATAGAAAGCGCAGTACGCCCTTCACCTAAGTCAATATATTGATTAACCTGGTAATCATCATAAGCAGCATAAAACAAAGCAGTATTTAATCGTAAACGATAATCCATTAATTCCGCTTTATAGCCAACTTCAAAGCTGGTTACCGTTTCTTCGTTGAACTCAATGCCTTCTTGTAAAACTTCTTCAGTAACAAAATCTAAGTTATAGCCGCCACTTTTAAAGCCTGTCGATACACGTGCATAAGTTTGGCTATTTTCTGACAAAGCATAATTAATATTTACAGAAGGCGATACATTGGTATCAGTACGTTCATCAATAACAGTGCCTGTGGCAATGTTAAAAAATCCTGAGTTAGCGCCATCAATGGTCCAATCAACATTTTTTGTTTCGGAAGAATAACGCACACCAAAACCTAAAACAAAATCATCATTTAAATCATAGCTACCATTAGCAAAAAGAGCATGACTACGGGTTTCAACATCACCATCAATTGACACCGCTGGGCGACCTGGTTGTAAGCGTGGATCACCAAAAATAACAATATCATTACCGCCATTGGCATCACGTACAGTGGTACTATCTAAACTAAATAAATAAGCACCTAATATATATTTAAAGACAGCATTATCAGGAGAAATTAACTGTAGCTCTTGGCTAGTTTGCTGATAAGCATCAGTATAAAAAGTATTAAGAATATCAAGTGGGCCATGATCGACATCAATGCCAATACTCATTTCGGTATCACGATAAGCTGTTATTGATTTTATTGAGAAATCATTATCAAACGTATAATTTAAGGCGATTGAGCTACCCCAAACTGCTTTGTCCTCATCCATATCTTTATCTTGAAAATATTGATACTTATTACTGGCAGTACCCTGATAAATATCACCAAACATACCCTCAGTAGGGTGACCGCCAAGGGGGCCAGATAGTGGCATATTTGAGAATGCCAATCGGTCTTGGCTGGAATAGTCGGCACTAAAACTTAATTCAAGATTATCGGTTAATTCAGACAGTAGGTTAATTCGGCCGGAGGTTTCATCTTTCTCACCAACTTTAGTGTTGAGCATTTTATTTTCAATAAAACCTTCTTGTTCTGCTTTATTGAAAAACACTTTAGCGTAAGTGGTATCACTAAGCGGTACATTCAGTTGAAGGTTGTAATCACGAGTATCATAGTTGCCCAAATTAACACTCACAGAGCCTTCAAATTCGTCTGTTGGCTCTTGAGATATTAAGTTTATTGCGCCGGCAATAGTATTTTTACCAAATAAGGTCCCTTGTGGCCCTCTAAGCACTTCAACACGTTCTAAATCAACTAACCCTTGATTAATTGCCGGTGATTGCCCCAGATAAACCCCATCAATGTAAACTCCTACTCGGCTATCAAAACCTATATTTCTGCTGGTGGCACCAACACCACGAATACTAATTTTAGAGTTAAAGTCACTGCCTTGGCTAATCGTTAAGTTTGGTGCAGTATCGCCAATGTCTATTAGTTTTTTAATACCACGCTGGGCTAGTTCTTCCTTACCAACATTAGTTACTGATATAGGAACATCAATTAACCTTTCGATTCTTTTTTGTGAGGTTACGGTAATGGTTTCTATTTTTTCTTTATTTTTTGCTTGCTCTATTGCTTCTTCTTGTGCAAAAGCACTTTGAGTTTGCAAAGCCAATAGTACTGCGCCACTAATTAATGACAATTTAACTGATTTAACTTTCATAGTTTTCCCCATTTTGCCGAAAGCATAATTTGTAATAATTATTATTTTTTGTTTTAGACACTATGCATAATTTATAGCAATACAAACGGGAATATCATGCCAAGCAAGTATGAAAATCACGCCAAGTAAATGAGTGATAATTAATCGCGCCATTAACGTAAAAAAACAAACTCAACATAATAATCATAATAATCAACATGATGTAGGTTGGTCTTTTTAAGGGGACAAATAATAAAACTAGATGGTATGCCAAAACAACAAATTAAGAATCAATTGACATTTATTACTCAGCTTTTATATTTAATTGAAATATTAAGCCAGATTATCAATGAATCTGAATGGGGATTATATGTTTGACCGTGATACACACCTACCTAACCTAGAACAAACTACTTTAGTAGATGAAATAAATACAGCTTGTAAAAAGTATGCCAAAAATCCAGCTTTTAATTACTTAGGAAAAGCTTACAGTTTTGCTGACATCGATCTGTATGCCAGTACATTTTCTGCTTGGTTACAGCAAAACACTTCCTTGCAACCTGGTGACAGAATAGCTATCCAGTTACCTAATGTTATTCATTACCCAATTGCCGCAATTGCCGCCATGCGTGCTGGCTTAGTCATAGTAAACACCAACCCTCTGTATACTGTTCGAGAAGTAAGGCATCAGTTTAAAGATAGTGGTGCAAAAGCAATTGTTGTACTTGAGAGTATTGCGAGTACAGTCAATAAAACGTTGCCTGAAAGTAATATCGAAACGGTTATTCTAGTTAATGCAAACACACTACTCAAACACCAAACAATATCAATGAATAATGCTAAAGAAGTTATTAGTTTTGGTGAAATATTGGCTCAAGGAGAAGAACTCAGTCCTGCGCTAGTTGAAATAAACAATAAAGCCTTGTCATTATTACAATACACAGGCGGTACTACCGGCGTTTCAAAAGGGGCAATGTTGAGTCAGCACAACTTGTTGTCAAATATTTACCAAGTAATGTCACGAATAGATACCGTTTTTACACCAGGTGAGGAAAAACTGGTTCTGCCACTGCCGCTATACCATATTTTTGCCTTCACTATTTCTTATATGTATTTTACTCGAGGATGCTGTTCTATATTGATCCCTAACCCGAGTAACCTAGATCAATTTGTACAACTGATAGAAAATGAGAATTTTACCTCTTTTGCAGGCATTAACACCTTATTGATTGGCTTAACTAACCATGAAAAATTCAAAACACTTGATTTCAGCAAATTAAAATTCACCATTACCGGTGGTGCAGCAACCACTATAGCAGCAATAAAAGGTTGGCATAAAGTTACTGGTTGTAAGGTCAGTGAAGGTTGGGGCCTGTCAGAATCTTCACCGGCCTTAACACTTAACCCTCCTTCAGCGCCACAAACTAGTTGTGCTGGTTTACCTGTACTAGGCACCGAAATTTGTATTGTGGATAACAAAGGAGATTTAGTGGCGCAAGGCAAAGAAGGGGAAGTTTGGGCAAGGGGTCCGCAAATAATGTTAGGGTACTGGCAACGTCCTGAAGCAACAGCACAAACGGTGAGTCAAGATGGCTGGCTAAAAACAGGAGATATTGGCTACCTGCAAGCTGATGGTTTTGTAAAGTTAGTCGATCGTAAAAAAGACATGATCATTGTCTCAGGTTTTAATGTCTATCCTAATGAAATTGAAGATGTGCTCAGTAGTCATGAATATGTACTAGAAGCCGCAGTTATTGGTATTCCAAGCGATAAAACGGGTGAGTCAATTCGTGCTTATGTCACGTTAAAATCATCAAGTTGCACAGTTGAAACGTTAAAACAATATTGCAGAGAGCAGCTTACCGCTTATAAAAACCCTAAAGAAATTATATTTACTCAGGCTTTACCAAAATCTCCTGTGGGTAAAATCCTCAGAAGAGAACTTCGTCAAAAGGCATTAGCTGAAATGAGACCTAAATAATTATAACATTGTACTAATGGATAACAGTTTTATGTTGCAGAAACCGTTTTCTATACTCTGAAGGACAAGCATCGAACCAATTTCTAAAAGCAACATTCAAGCTGTTGCTATCACTGTAGCCAAGTAACAGAGCAATCTCTAAAATTGATTGCTCTGTTTCAATTAAATAATATTCAACTTGCTCTTTACGGTACTCCTCAAGCACAAAACCAAAACTAGTTTGCTCTGTCTTCAATTGACGTTGCAAAGTGCGCTTACTTAATCCAATGGCTTGTGCTACACAGGCCAAATTGCCTTCCCCTTTAGGTAATAACGCAGATAACGCCACACGCATTTTTGATTCACAAGTAGTTTGGTGGGATAAGCTTTTCAATATAGGTGCTGCTAAGGTTTTCAACATGGCATGCAATTCAGCGTTGCCTTGGTTCAAAGTCAGGTCGAGCATTGAAGGTTCTATAAACATTTTAGTTGTAGCATGAGAAAAACTGATGTTTTCGCCAAATATTCTAATGTATTCAGTGAGCTCTTTTGGCTCAGGAAAACAAAACTCCATTTTTATCGCTGAAAATTTGTCATCACTGAGTTGTTTAAGTATGCCAACCCAGGCCAAAAACGTTGTCCTTTGCAGATAATAGGTCTTTTGATAAGTTTCAGTGATAGGAAACCACTCATAGATAAAACAGCCATTTTTATAATAAGTGGAGCTATGACCAAAGCAAGCGATTAACTTTCGATGCTGCATTTGCATTCTTAGCAAGTTCAAAACAGTTGTGCTTGTTAGTGCTAATAAACCACATAAGCCATAATGTGCAGGTTTGGTGTACTTGATAGTTTGTAAAGCAAGATCAATATCCCCAGCCATATACTCAGCAGCATGGATAAGTCTAACAACATCTCTTATGGGGTAATACTCATTAGGACTACATTCCCCCATTACGGGCCATTGAGCCATTTGGTATAGCTTTTCTCTAGAGCCGCAATCAAGTTTTAATGTTGAATTGACAATAACATTAACGATACTGCCTAAAACCGGCCATGAGTTTTTAATATCTAAGGCAAATGTTTTCTCTTGAAAATACAACAGCTCACCGTTTTTCGGCATATGAAATTTTACCTGCATTGAATATGAAAACAAATATTAATGAATTGATTGTTCACCAAAAAAACTGATATTCATCTTAGCAGAATTACATTTTAATTAATGCCTAGTTTATTTATCAAAACTAAGCATTCAAGAGATAGGTAAAAATTTAGGACTTAATTGTTATTTTTTAGGGCATCCCATTTTGTAATCGCTTCTGGAATACCATTTTGTGCTTTGATGTATAAATTAAGTAGACTTATTTCGCGACATTGATACTTTTCTTCGGTAATAGCGGGTACTTCAATTAATCGGATTCCTGCTTGTTCTTTAGCACATAGTTGGAAGTAGTCTGAAAACTCGGCAACGGTTGTACATCGTTTTCCATCACCGCCAAATGCTTTAACTAAACCAATAACGTCGAACTTTTTATCGGAACAATTATAGATATCTGCATCACTATTTTTGCCCAGATGAAAAATATTATTACGCATATAAATAATAATAACGTTAAGATCATCACGTAAAAAATGAATTAAGTCATTTAACTGAAAATTAAAACCACCATCTCCGGTAATAACAACAGCAACATCGCTTTCTCCACTATGCTGTAATTGCTTACAGGCAGCTCTTGCATATGGCAGGCTTGTTCCCATTGCTGCATACCACGGGTTAGTTATCCAACTTCGCCCCAAACTCGACATTCTTGTTTTTAAGCTGTATGAAGCAAAATAGGAATTACCTATCTCCGGAAAATAGATATAAGGATTGTCATCTTGCGTTTGCAAGTGATTAAGTACGTCAGTTAAATTATGAAAATCTATTCGTTCTTCATCAACAAGCATTGCTGAATCTTGACAAATATTCTGAAAACTAAATGAGGGTATATCAGCTTCCATCAAATAATCGAACGTGGTAATAATATCTTTCTCTAATTGAGAGGTTCCTTTCAATACCGTTCTATTTTCAAAAACACTGAGTAAATGAGTACCTGTGGCAAAAGCGGTGTTTGTGTCCAGTTGATTAATACTTGTTGCTATCTCTAACACATAGTCTACTTCGTTCTCAATATAGTCTCGCATTTTAGGATCGCTGAAAACACCGTTATAAGCACCTAAGCTTAACGGTTCAAATTCGTCTAAAATTCCTTTTGCTAACCAACTGGTTACATAGGGTATTTGATATTTGTCACAGAATTTTTTAACGCTACCTAAAAGTGCTTTATTCAGTTTTGCTTTTTCTCCTAAGAACAACAGTGGTTTTTTTGCCGCATTAAGTTTGGTGATGATTTGTTTGGCGACTGATTGTGCACCTTTGAGAATAAATACTTCTTGTGGTAGGTTTTCTATGGCGGTGGGTAGCTGAATTGCTTGAGTTTTACTTAGAACTAAATCTCGTGGAATTTCAATGAATACGGGTTGTTTACTCAAATAGGCATGTGAAACCAATCGGAAAAAGTGTTCTGCAGCAACATTGGGTTGCCCTGCGCTTCTAGGCCCTGATAGTCGTTCAGAGCGGATTCCTAACGCTTTAAAAGCATCCAGTGCCGCGTCATATTCAGTTCTCCACGTAGAAAATGAGCTCACCGTGTGATGCAATGCCATTTTATTAATTTCATTTTCACCGGGCGCTCCGGAGATAAAAATGACGGGTAATTTTTCTGTAATAGCCAACGCTGCAGCAGATACGCAAGGTAAACTACCAACGGTATAGGTAGTTAAACAAACACCAAGCCCCTCAATTTCTGCTTGTCCACAGGCTGTAAAACCTGCGTGCATTTCATTACTTGATGGGCAAACTGAAAGTGTTTTTTCAAACGCGCCAATCAAATTTGCCGCATAATCACCGCCAACACCATACATACGCTGACAGCCGAAAAAATTCAGTATCTCTACCATAGCTTCACCTAATGAAGGTAAGGATGAGGCATACTCCTCGCCAAAATTTTGTGCGTATTTATCTACTACATTATTCATCATTACTCCTTGGTGTTCATCTGAATTTTTTGTTTTATGGGCAAAATATCGGGCTAAAAAAGGACTGCAAAGCCTTTCGTTATTCACCATAGAATAAACGATTTAAAGAGAGTAGATAATAAAGTGATGATGAAGAATTAAAGGAAGACTGTAAACTTATTACAACAGTGACTTATGTAACAATATCGCCTGCAAGATAGATAAATTAGATTAAAAATAACTCAGTAGCATTTAGTCGCAATTATTTGATAGTTTGTCGATTTTGCTTTTGTGTAATTCTCAATAAGAAGCTAATCTATGGTGATAACTAAATGGGATAGCAATTTATGAAACAGTCAATGATTATCAACGGAACAGAACATGAAATTGATGTAGATGGTGATATGCCACTACTATGGTTTTTGCGTGATGAGTTGGAGTTTACCGGAACCAAATTTGGATGTGGTAGTGGTTTATGCGGAGCTTGTACTGTTCATGTTGATGGTCAAGCCATACGTTCATGTATAACACCTGTTAGCACTTTGGTTGATAAAAAAATTACCACTATTGAAGGCTTATCTGAAAATGGCGATCATCCACTGCAAAAAGCATGGTTAAATAATAAAGTGCCGCAATGTGGTTATTGTCAGGCAGGTCAAATCATGAATGCTGCCAGTTTATTAGCGGTGAATGCCGCACCTAGCGAACAAGAAATTGAAACGGCAATGCAAGGTAACATATGTCGTTGTGGTACCTACCAGCGAATTAAAAAGGCCATTGTGGAAGCCGCTGACACTTTAAGCAAGGAGGCTTAACATGAGTATTTCAAACATAAGTCGTCGAAATTTTTTAAAAACTGCAGGTGTTGCCACCGGTGGTTTGGTTTTAGCTGTTGCTCTGCCCGCAAATGCACTGGTGGAAAAAGGCATCTTAAAAGATAGCGATAATAACCTTAATGCCTTTATTCACCTTGCAGATAATGGTGATACGGTTATCTATTGTGGACGATGTGAAATGGGACAAGGCATAAGTAC
>Ga0209081_1000400_pt1 | contig 26349 bp, 19 predicted proteins | sample GOMGulsemesocosm_4_FD_184636 | JGI IMG/M metagenome (GOLD analysis project Ga0209081, IMG submission 184636) | Methane-oxidizing microbial communities from mesocosms in the Gulf of Mexico - GOM15B Gulf of Mexico (SPAdes) (version 2) | ecosystem: Environmental > Aquatic > Marine > Cold seeps... | reverse complement strand
ATGCATCGCGTGCTGTTGGTGTTGCTAGTCAACTACTTAGCAAAGATAGAAAGGCCGCTTATATTGCTGAAATCAGCGATGAGTATGAAGTCGTTCGCGAGCGCCATAAAGGACGCAAAGCAAAAACTAAACAACATAGCTTAGAAGCGGCGCGTGCCAATCGATTTACCTCAGACAAGCACGCACCGATTCGCCCAAAAAAGCTAGGCATTGAAGTACTCGATCATTTCCCCCTAGAAACGTTAGTTTGGTATATCGACTGGACTCCTTTCTTCCAAACATGGGAACTAGCAGGAAAATACCCCGCTATTTTAGATGATGAGTTAGTCGGTAAACATGCACGTGAATTGTTTGAAGACGCCCAAGTGATGCTGAAAAAAATAATTTCTGAGCAATGGTTAGAAGCAAAGGCCGTGATTGGCTTTTTTCCAGCAAATAGCGAAGGCGATGATATTGTTTTATATACTGATGAAACACGCAGTGAACGCTTAGACATTTTGCATCACTTACGCCAGCAAAACATCAAAGCACCAGGCCGGCCTAATTACTGCCTCTCTGATTTTGTTGCACCAGAAGACAGCGGTACAAAAGATTATATTGGTGGTTTTGCGGTCACTACTGGTATCGGTATAGACAAAAAACTTGCTGAATTTGAAGCCGATCATGATGATTACAATTCTATTATGCTTAAAGCCTTAGCCGATCGCTTAGCCGAAGCATTTGCTGAATATTTACATCAAGATGTGCGTAAAAATCATTGGGGTTATGCGAGTGATGAAGCCTTAGATAATCAAGACTTGATCAAAGAAGACTACGCCGGCATTCGTCCTGCGCCAGGCTACCCTGCCTGCCCAGACCATACGGAGAAAGCGAAGTTATTTGAACTACTCAATGCCACCGCGCATACCTCGATTGAGCTAACCGAAAGCTATGCCATGACACCGACTGCAGCCGTCAGCGGCTGGTATTTCTCTCATCCTGAGGCACAATATTTTAATGTAGGAAAAATCACCAACGAACAAGTTGAAGATTACGCTAAACGCAAAGGCTTATCACTCGAAAAAACAGAGTACTGGTTAGCATCCCACATGCATTAAATTAAAGTTTAGCTGCCAGTCTTAGTTTGAATCTCGAACTAAGACTGACAGCCACTATTTACGACGTTTTTATTTTTACATCCTGCATTAATTTATCTAACGATAAACCACAACTCGGTGCAAAAACCTGCATAAAATAAATCACCTCTTCTTGCTCTACCTGCAAAAGCTCTTCACTAATTCGCTTTGCCGCCGTTGCAAACTCTTGATTCCCCGCTTTCAATTCTGCTTGGCACTTCAAATACGCAGAAATTCTATCCGCTGCTTTAATGATTTGTCGATTAACTGCGGGCTGTTGTTGCTCATTAATAAGAGGAATGTAATCCTGCTGCAACTCTTCAGGCAAAATACTGATTAACTCATCCCGCGTTTGCTGCTCAATGGTTTTATAAGCCGATTGAATTGCTGGCGAGTGATATTTTATAGGTGTCGGTAAATCCCCTGTAATGACTTCAGTTACATCATGATACAAAGCCGCTACTGCAATCGCATTGGCATCAACTGAGCCACCATATTTTCTATTTTTAATTAAAGCCAGTGCATGCGCTATGGTCGCAACCTCCCAAGAATGTTCCATCACATTTTCTTCATACGCATTACGCTTTAGTCCCCAGCGTTTTATCCAGCGTAAACGCGTTAAAAAGGCATAAAAATTACTTTTTTTCATCCTGCTTTCTCAGTCAATTAGTGCAAATGGAATGGTGATAGCTTATATCTAGCAGCACAATTTAATCAAAATTTCTTTAAATTAACCTCGTTGTTGTTTTTTTGCAACAACTGCCGAATATGAAAAAAACATTTCACATAAAAGCATAATAATAAATTTATAAAAAAATAAAACTACCTGTAAATCAATAAACTATAAGCTTACTGTGATGCATTACTCAAAAATAATCACACTAAGCAGTTGAAAAGAGCCCCCCCTAACCCTATACTTTAAACATGAAAAATTTAATGATTGTTGTTTTTTTACTACTCTTCACTCAAGGTGCAGTTGCACGCACTATGGCTGAACGTGTATCAAAAATCGAAGCTTCTTGGGCGAATACTTCAGAAACTAAGCCTACAACCGAACGTGAAAATGCATTTTTATCTTTGGTTAATGATATTTCAGATGTCGTAATAGCGTTCCCCGACCAAGCTGAACCTTTGATTATAAAATCAACTATTTTATTAACCATGGCAAAAGATGCGTCTAGCTTTGTTGCATTAGGCTTAGTCAATCAGGCAAAAACTTTATTAGATAAAGCAATACAAATTGACCCTAAAGCACGCGAAGGGTCTGCCCTAGTAACTATGGGTGTTATCTACCACAAAACACCTGGCTGGCCGATTGCTTTTGGTGATGACCAAGAAGCAGAAAACTACTTATTACGCGCCCTTCAAGTTAACCCTAATGGTGTATCTAGTAACTATTACTATGCCGCACTCTTATTAGAACAAGGCAATGAAGAACAGGCCGCAAGCCACTTAACAAAAGCGGTTAATGCAAAGCTTGACCCTAACAGCCCTTCTTTTAAAATTAAACAAGAGCAACAAAACCAAGCTAAATTAGCTCTCGCAGACTTATCATAAGCTGCATTTAAAGCGATACAAATCGAATAACACACCTGCCTAGGCATCATTACTCTGCTATAATCTGCTTATATTGTAGAAGGGAATTATTGAGCACCTAAATCTTCACCCCCCCTGTTTAGATCTTTTATATAAAACAGGCATAAAGGTCGCACAATAGGTATTTATATCGGAGATGTTTTTGTTTTTTATTTATTGGCCTATCTTTTTTAAACTTATCTTGCGTATGTTTAGCAAACGCTACTTCCGGCCTAAGTTTATATTTTTTGTTGGCTGCATTATTATCCCTGCCATCTTAAGCTTTCGCTTAATCGTCGGCCTGTTTCAAATACTAGACTACCTTCTTTTCCCTGGCTTCTGGCGCCAAGAAGTCGAACAACCGCTATTTATTCTAAGCAACCCCCGCAGTGGCTCTACTTTTCTACATCGCATGTTAGAAAAAGATGAGCAGTTCACCTACCTTAGCCTTTGGCAGTCACTATTTAACTCGATCACTCTGTATAAATTAGTAGCTCTACTCTCTAAAGCAGATAGCTATTTCGGCAAACCACTCACGAAATTAATTGAAAAAATAGATAATTACTTCTTTAAAGGCTGGGATGGTCTACATAAAGCTGGCCTACGATACTCCGAAGAAGATGAATTCTTATTTGTGAGTAGTTTTTTAGCGCCGGGGCTTGTGCTTTTCTTTCCTTATATTCACGAAATCCCCGAACTTTTTTGTATTGATAATTTGCCTGTCAAAGCACGTAAGGAAATTGCTGATAATTTTCGCTTATCGGTGCAACGTCACGTTTATGCAACAGGTAATAAAACCTTTCTTGCCAAAAATGCCGTCGCGGGTGGCCGACTAGGTATTTACCATGAAGCATTTCCTGATATGCGCGCCATTTACATTCATAGCGATATACTTAAATCAGTTGCATCATCCTTGAGTGTTTTTTCTAAACCTTGGTCATTTCACTCGCCTGAGAGCTTTCAAAGAAAATATGAAAGCTTAAGTGTTGTAGAAATGATACGCAGTAATTACCAAGGTATTTTGAATTATCAATCGCAGTTTGATGCCAATAACATTTTTGATATTGAATACACCGATTTAGTCAATAACCCTGAAGTTACTGTAAAATCAATTTACACACACTTTCAACTCACATTAAACCCACATTACGAATCTTTACTCAAAAAAGACTGTATTGCGGCTAAATCCTATAAAAGTAGCCATACTTACTCCATCGAAGATTATGGCTTTACTAATGATGAAATTACAGCCTACCTGCAAGGGAATATTAGTACCGAAACCCTTATAGCCAAGCATTAAAATAAGGCAGCCCTATACAACGCCTTTAAATTTACCCGCCTAATCACACCTAATTTTAGTTGAGAAACTTTTGTAAAAATACTATGCCTTACACTTCCGCAATATTATTAGAAAAAGCTCTACATTGGTGGAGCCAAAAAATCCTTCGATTTTCATGGCTAGTTATTTTATTATTCGTCGCAATAAGCGCCTTTAGCGCGTATTACACAAAGAATAACCTAGGCGTAAATACCGACACTTCAACACTATTATCACAAGACCTACCCTTTCAACAAAACCGTATCCGCTGGGAGCAGGCCTTCCCTCAAGATGCAGATACTGTTTTATTGGTTGTCGAATCGCCAACAGCTGAGCAAACCAGTATTGCCGCCAATTTATTAGCGCAACAGCTGAGCGCTAGTCAGCATTTCTTCGAGCATGTTTATATCCCTGATGATAATGACTTTCTCAAGCAACAAGGCTTACTCTATCTTGATACCGATCAGCTTTACGATTTATCTAGCAAACTATCTGATGCACAACCGTTTATCGGCCATTTAGCGCAAAATTATCACCTGCATGGATTATTGGAGATCTTAGGGGCTGCTTTAGATAATACTGATCAAGAGCTTCCCATGGATTTAAATCCATTACTAACAGAAATAGACCAAGCTATTCTTGCAGTACAATCGGACAAGGCCCATTTTTTATCATGGCAAAAACTACTGAATGTTAACCAATCTAGCGATAGAAATACCTTACGCAGTATTGTTAGCGCAAAACCTATTTCTGATTTCAGCAGCTTACAACCCGCTAGACCCTCTTTAGATTTTGCACGCAAAGTCATCAAAAAAATTCAATTACAAGACCCTCAAGTGAGTATTCGCATGACCGGTAAAATTGCATTAGGCGAAGATGAAATGCGGGTTCTGGCTGAAGATACTGTAATTTCAGGAGCTTTCGCACTAGCACTGGTTATTCTCGTGTTATTTATAGCCTTACGCTCTGTTAAGATCGTGTTATGCACATTACTGGTATTAATTATCGGCTTAATTTTAACTGCAGGTTTTGCAACGATTGCCGTTGGCCACTTGAATGTTCTATCGGTTGCCTTTGCGATTCTTTACATCGGCTTAGGTGTCGATTTCGCCATTCATATTTGTCTCTGCTTCCGCGAATGCTGGGAAGACAGAATGACCAGCGAAGAAGCCATTCAAAAAAGTGTGCGAATTTTAGGTGCATCGCTATTTTTATGCGCATTAACCACCTCTATTGGATTTTTTGCTTTTATCCCAACCGATTATGAAGGCGTTTCTGAGTTAGGCCTAATCTCCGGTGGCGGTATGTTTGTGGGCTTAATCACTTCATTAACTTTATTGCCAGCCTTACTGAAAGTTTTTTCTATCAAGCAAGTACCACAGCGCCAATCTAGCAATTTACCTTGCAGCCTTTGTAGCTTCCCGTTTAAATACGCCAAGCCTATTCGTTATTGCTCTATTTTATTAGCCATTGCAGCGACCTTCACACTTAACTATGTTTATCTGGATTCAAACCCAGTTAATTTAAGAGATCAAAATAGCGAATCTGTGCTCGCGTTTAAAGATTTATTACAATCAAAGTATCGGTCTCCCTTTGTCTTAATTGGCTTAACCGACTCCTTAGAAAAGGCGGATAGCTTAGCTGCTCAAGTCAAGCAACTGCCCAGCGTCAATAAAGCGATTACATTAAACAGCTTTGTTGCGAGAAATCAGGAGGAAAAACTAGAGATCATCGAAGACTTAGATATGATTCTTGGCCCCGACTTAAGTAATTTCAACCGTCCTTTAGACAAAGCAGATTCACGCCAAGGTCTGGTTGATCTACAAACTAAATTAAGCCAAGCACTCACTCACCCTGCCGGCAATACTTCCCCTGAACTGTTACAAAAATTACAACAGGATATTGCAGAATTTATTCGCTTTGCTGATGCCACTAGTGACCCAGAAACAAATTACGCCCAACTGGAAAGCAGCCTATTAAAGCTATTACCTTTTACGATGCAGCAACTCAGCACTAGCTTGTTGGCATACGAATTTGCTTTAAGTGATATTCCTAATTCAATTAACGCTAATTGGAGAAGCGAGTCAGGTATCTATAAAGTAATTATTGATCCTAAAAAAGATTTAAATATTAGCGAGAATTTAACTGAATTTGCTACCCAAGTGCAAACTATCGATGACTCTGTCACCGGCCTCCCTGTTTCTGATTTAGCCGCTGGTGCGGTTATCTCTAAAGTATTTGTACAAGCCTTTTCTACCGCATTTTTCATTATCTTTATCGTGTTATTAGTCTTACTCAGAAGTCTACGTAACGCGTTATTAGTCATATGGCCTTTACTGCTCGCTGGCTTATTAACCGCAGCCGTGAATGTATTACTCAACAATCCATTTAATTTTGCTAATATTATTGCACTGCCTCTATTAATGGGCATGGGCGTTGATAGTGGCATTCACATTATGCACCGCTTACAGTCAGGCTTAGGCAATAATGAAGACTTATTAAAAACCAGCACTGCGCGCGGTGTCTTTTTTAGCTCACTGACCACCTTGCTTAGCTTTACCAGCTTAGCTTTTACCAATCATCAAGGGATTGCTAGCATGGGTTTATTATTGGCGATAGGCATTTCATTTACCTTAATCTGTACACTGATTGTTTTACCTGCATTTAGTGTAAAAAAAGCGAACTTGTAGAGTATTAACGCGTTCTCGCAATGAAACATTACCTACTCCTGCTATTAAGTACGATTCTAGTTAATAACTTCGTACTCACTAAGTTCCTTGGCCTATGCCCTTTTTTAGGTGTGTCAAAACGCCTAGAATCAGCAATAGGCATGGGCTTAGCCACAACCTTTGTGCTTACGCTTGCCTCAGTCAGTAGCTACCTGCTCTACCATCACCTACTACTGCCACTAGAGTTAGGTTATTTACGCACCATTAGCTTTATTGTGGTGATTGCGGTCGTCGTACAGTTAACCGAGATTGTCTTACATAAACTTAGCCCTAGTTTGCACCGTGCATTAGGTATATACCTCCCCTTAATCACCACCAACTGTGCGGTATTGGGTGTTGCTTTATTAAATATTCAAGAACAACATAATTTATTAGAATCCTTTGTGTTTGGTTTCGCCACAGCCATCGGCTTTAGTTTAGTGCTCATTTTATTTGCTGCATTACGCGAACGCATCGATGCGAGCGATGTACCACAGCCCTTTCAAGGTGCTTCTATCGGGTTGATTACAGCCGGTTTAATGTCGATGGCTTTTATGGGATTTATAGGCTTAGCTTAATGTTAATACTCTGCCTACTGTTTGGCTTTTTAGGTTTATTGCTTGGAGTCGCCGCAAAAAAATTTAAAGTACAAGGTGATCCGCTAGTTGATCAAATTGATGCCTTATTGCCGCAAACACAATGCGGTCAGTGTAACTACATTGGTTGCCGCCCTTACGCACAAGCCATTGCCAATAATGAAGCCGATATTAACCAATGCCCACCCAATGGTGAGGCTGGTATTATTGCGCTCGCTAATTTATTAGGTAAAGAAGCCAAACCATTAAACAGCGAATTTGGCGAACAAAAAGCCCCCGCCGTCGCCTTTATTATCGAGCAAGACTGCATAGGTTGCGTAAAGTGCATTCCGCCTTGCCCCGTTGATGCCATTTTAGGTGCATCCAAACAAATGCATACCGTTATTAGCTCAGAGTGTACCGGCTGTGAACTTTGTATTAGCCCTTGCCCTGTTGACTGTATCGTTATGCTTCCTGTAGAAACAACACCTGAACATTGGCATTGGTCACAGCATGTTTAAATTAACTTGGCCTAAAAAAAAGCAGTCATTTCCAGGAGGGTTAAAACTAGCTGGGCACAAACAAGTTACCCAAATTATTGAACCCGCCTTACCCAAAGAACTCATCTATCCTTTATTTTTAGCGGCTGACCGTTACGCAAAACCGTGCGTAAACGTAGGTGACACTGTGCTTAAAGGGCAAATCATTGCTACCGCCGATAGCTTATTAGCAACGCCTATTCATGCCACCAGTTCAGGCACTATCTCTGCCATTGAAAAACGACTTATTGCCCACCCGTCCGGCTTAAGTGACACCTGCATTATTTTGCAAACCGATGGCTTAGATGAGGCCTTACCCGCAGAGCCTTGCATAGCTTACACAGAACAAAGTCGTGATTTTTTATGTCATAAAATCCAACAAGCTGGCATTGTGGGATTAGGCGGTGCCGCGTTTCCTACGGCTAAAAAATTACAGCCGTCTCAAGTAATTCATACGCTCATTATTAATGCTGCTGAGTGCGAGCCATATATTAGCTGCGATGAAAGCCTGATGATTGAATCCTCGCCAGAAATCATTCAAGGCGCACTGATTATTCAATATATTTTGCAAGCCAAACACTGCATTATCGCCATTGAAGATTCCAAACCTGCCGCTTATAACGCCTTATTATCAGCCACTGAATCTAATCAAATACAAGTCAAAAAAGTCCCTAGCATTTACCCAACAGGCGGAGAAAAGCAACTGATTCAGGTTATTAGCGGCCTGCAAATACCGGTTAAAAAGCTACCCGCTGAATACGGCTATATTTGCCAAAATGTCGCAACTGCTTATGCCGTTTATCAAGCGATTAACTTAGGACTGCCCTTAACTGAGCGCATTATTACCTTAACCGGTGACGGCATTCAACAAAACCAGAATTTACGCGCTAGAATCGGCACACCGATTAAAGATTTAGTCGCCGCCTGCCAAGGCTATACACCACAAGCCGAACAATTAGTTATGGGCGGCCCGATGATGGGCATTGCGCTGGCATCGGATGATATCACCGTAATTAAAGCCAGTAACTGCCTATTAATTAATCAAGTGAGTAAACCTATCAGCCAAGCCTGTATCCGCTGCGGCGATTGCGCTGATGTTTGCCCCTCTGAATTATTACCGCAACAACTATATTGGTACAGCCACACTCAACAATGGGATAACTGTCGTGACTATCAATTGGCCGACTGTATAGAGTGCGGCTGTTGTGATGTTGTTTGCCCGAGTAAGATTCCTTTAGTTCAAGCGTTTCGGATTGCTAAAGCTGAAATCCAGCAACAGCAAAAACAATCCGCCTCGGCCGCACTGGCTAAAAAACGTTTTGATAACCATCAGCAACGCCTACAAAGAATTGAACAAGAAAAGCTCGTAAAACAAGACAAACGTAAAGCCGCGATTGAAAAAATGAAAGCCGCTGCCGCAAAAAGGAAACTCAATTAATGCTATTTCCCACCCAAAGCTCGCCTTTCAGCGCAAGTAACAACAGTGTTCAAGCGATCATGCGGCAAGTTTTATTCGCCTTAATACCGGCCATCATGACTTTGTTTTACTTTTTTGGTTACAGTGTTTTAATGCAAATCAGTTTAGCGATCATCACTGCGCTAATCGCTGAAAGCCTCTGTCTATATTTAAGAAAAAAACCGATCTTAAGTACACTCGCTGATTTTAGCGCAGTACTGACCGCTGTTTTAATCGCCATCGCCACCCCTAGCATTGCACCGTGGTGGGTGGTGGTTAACGGCACTCTGTTTGCCATTTTAATTGCCAAACAGGTTTACGGCGGTCTCGGTTATAACCCGTTTAACCCGGCAATGGCTGGATATGTTTTTTTATTGATTTCATTTCCTTTGCCGATGACACTGTGGCAAGATGCCTCAATTTTTCTCTCCTTCAGTGATGCGATTAATGTACTCTTTGAAACCGTCGCAATCGATGGCTTAAGCAGTGCAACCGTTTTAGATTATACAAAAATGCAACTGCGCAGTGGCGAAAGCATCAGCACAATACAGGCATCCTCTATTTTTGGTTTTATTGGCGATAAAAATAAAGAATTCGTCAGCCTCGCTTATTTAATCGGCGGGCTTTTTTTATGCCTGAAAAAAACCATTCGCTGGCACATTCCTTTCGCGGTATTAATGGGCGTTTTTATTCCTGCTAGTATTGCTTACGCCATAGACCCGAATATTTATAGCAACCCCTGGTTTCACTTAGTCACCGGTGCAACTGTCTGCGCTGCCTTTTTTATCGCCACTGATCCTGTTAGTGCTGCCGCCAGTATTAAAGGCCGACTTATCTATGGTTTTTTAATTGGTTTTTTAATTTTTTGTATTCGTACTTGGGGTGGATACCCTGATGCAGTTGCCTTTGCTATCTTATTAGCTAATATAGCGGCACCCAGTATTGATTTTTACTTACGCCCGAAGACTAAAACACAGTAAAACTATGCTTACAGCCCATCCATTTTCAACCGCACTGCGACTAGCGATATTTTCAACCGTCATCATCGGTCTGGTCAGCTTTGTTTTCACACAGACCAAAAATAAAATTCAAGAAAATGAGCATCAAGCCTTATTGCAGAGCTTACAAAATGTACTCTCAACTGATCGTTACGATAATGAGATCAGTGAAAACAGCATTCAACTGGGTGATCTTATCTTCTACCGCGCCTACAAAGCCAATACACCCTCTGCTGTCATTATAAAATCAACAAGCCATCAAGGTTATAGTGGTGATATTCAATTACTCACGGCTTTAGATATTAACGGCAGTATTATCGCTGTACGCATCTTAAACCATCAAGAAACTCCAGGGCTGGGTGATAAAATAGAGCTTAAAAAATCGAATTGGTTACTCAACTTCTCGCATAAAACAATCGCCGATATGCAAAAATCAAGCTGGGCAGTTAAGCGTGACCAAGGCCATTTTGATCAATTTACAGGTGCGACTATCACTCCCCGTGCCGTAGTGAATGAAGTTAAAAAAATGGGGCTATTCTTTCAAAAAAATAAAACCCAAATATTCCCAAGTTTAAAATGACTTATACACAAATTATCAGTAATGGTTTATGGAAAAATAACCAAGCATTTATTGCACTTTTAGGTTTATGTCCCTTACTTGCTGTCAGTAATACCGTTATTAATGGCTTAGCATTGGGGTTAGCCACAACACTCACCCTAGCCTTATCAAATAGCAGTATTTCTTTAGTTCGCCACACGATTCAACCAGAAATTCGCTTACCTCTATTTGTACTCATTATTGCAGGTATCGTCACTATTATTGAGTTGCTAATGCATGCGTATTTCTATGAACTCTACAAAACACTGGGGATATTTATTCCACTTATCGTTACCAACTGCGCCATCATTGGGCGAGCAGAAGTATTTGCATCTAAAAATAGTGTATTACCCAGTTTAATTGATGGCTTAGCGATGGGTTTAGGGTTTACCTTAGCTCTATTATTACTCGGTGGTATACGCGAAATACTCAGCTTAGGCAGCTTATTGTCACAAGCAGATCTCTTATTTGGCGATGTGGCGAATCAATGGGAAATTATTTTATTGAATGACTATTCTGGCGTGTTGCTTGCCGCTCTACCTGCGGGTTCTTTTATAGGCTTAGGATTGCTTATTGCTTTAAAAAATAGCTTAGAAAACTATTTTAAATAATTCACCCTGCGCCTTAACAGGCTACCTAAATTTTTCTTATTTTTGAATTGAAAAAACTGATTTTATTGTGTAGATTAACTAATAAGCGTAAATTTAAAAATTACTAAGGACAGTTTTTTATGCAAAATATAAGCAAACCTTACGATTCAACTAATCATTTCTATCTATAAAACACTATCATGTCGATGACTCCCACTTCCTGCCAGCTACTTGATGATGATATTTTAGATGAAGTCCCTATTTCAGCGGATGAATACAACCACCTATCAGATTTACAGCTAAAAATATTAGAAATGTCAGCCTCTCATGGAAAAGTAGCTGACGTACTTGCTCATTTATGCCAACTAGCCGAAAGCCTTTTACCTAACTCGATTGCCTCCATTATGCTTAAAGACCCCAAGACAGGGTTAATGAGTGTACTAAGCGCACCATCCGTACCTAAAGTGGGCATTGATGCTTTAGCCAATTTAAAACCAGGCCCTGGTGCCGGCTCTTGTGGTAATGCCGTTTTCAGAAATGAGGCGCAGTTTGTTAAAAATACTTTTGAAGATGATAGATGGGTAGATCTACGCCAATTAGCGTACGATTTTAACCTCTGCTCATGCTGGTCACTCCCTGTTCGGAACGATAGCAATGAAGCGATCGGCACTTTTGCGCTGTCTTCATTTGAACATCGCTCCCCCGCGCCTTTCCATAAAAAATTGCTTGAAACAGCGACGGCAATTGTTCGGGTGGTACTTAAAAACCAAGCGAATGAAGAACGCATTCAGTTATTCTCTGCCGCTATCAACAGAGCCTCTGAAGGGATGATCATTACCGATGCCACTAATCATATTATTGAAATCAACCCCTCATTTGAGATGTGTTATGGATATACCATTCAAGATGTAATTAACCATAACCCAAGTATACTTTCTTCGGGAAAACACAATAAAGCCTATTATAAACAAATGTGGGCAGAGATTAACTCCGTCAATACTTGGGCGGGAGAAATAACTAATAAACGCGCTGATGGCAGTGAAATAACCCAATGGATGAGCGTTAGTCGAATCTTGGATGACAATAAGCAAGCACAGCATCACCTTGCTGTTTTTACTGACTTAACTGACATCAAAGCCGCGCAGAAAAAAATTGAAACGATGGCATTTATTGATGCGACTACAGGGCTGCATAACAAAACCTACCTAGAAAAACTACTGCCGACACTAGCGCCTGAAGCGACAGTTATTTTGCTCAATATTAATAACTTCAGTTACATCAATACCGCTTATAGCTTTGAGATAGGTGATAAGCTGCTTATTCAAATTGCCAATACTTTAAAGTCAGAATTCGAATCACATGAAGTTTGCCGCCTTAATTCTGATGAATTCGCTTTCATCATCAATAAAAAAATTAATATAACAACCTATATTAAAGAGATCCAAGCATATTTTTACCAGCATACATTTCAAATTGATGACATTAGCCTAAATATATCATTCAATTATGGCGCAGCATACGGCAAAGAAACACTATTACAACGCTGTGCACTGGCTCTAAAGCAGGCCAAAGAATTAGGTAAAAATCGTTATCATATCTTTGATGCGAATGAATACAACATTGATGATTCGCATCGTAAAGCCTTTATAGCCGCTAACAATATGCTGCACACTGCGCTAGATAAAGATCAAGTCATTCCATTTTTTCAAGGGATTCATGATAATAAAACGAATGAAATTACAAAATTTGAAGTCTTAGCGCGGATAAAACAAGACGAAAAAATCATTACTCCATATCACTTTATAGCGCAGGCTAAGCTATCTGGATTGCTACCTGATATTACTCAAATTATGATTGATAAAAGCTTTAAAATCATGGCTAACAATGATTTTAGTTTCTCTATCAATATTACGGAAGATGATTTAAGCAGAAATTATTTAAATGATTTCATTGCCCTCAAATTAAAAGAATATCAAATAACACCTTCTCGCGTTATTTTAGAAGTACTTGAAGGCGTGAGTTCCAGCGGAAAGAAAAATCATATCAAGCAATTAAATGCGTTAAAAAAACAAGGACTCTCCTTAGCAATTGATGACTTTGGTGCTGAATATTCTAACTTTGAACGTATTTTAGATTTAGACATTGATTTTTTAAAGATTGATGCTAAATACATAAAAAATATAGATACTAATGCTAAAAGCTTTGAAATAGTGCGTGCAATCACTTATTTTGCTAAAAACTCTAACATCCCTTGTATCGCAGAATTTGTTCATAATGAATCCGTACAAAAAATCGTCACTGACTTGGGGATTGATTTTTCTCAAGGCTATTATTTTTCCGAACCAGACAACTTGCCACATGCTTAATAATTACAAGAGCCACATTTGATAAAGAGGGTTTAAATATTCCTTACCCACAAATGGATGTACACCTCAATCAAATCAGTTAAAAAACATTACCCATTACCAACTAATTTGTTTATCGGATCATTAATTTGTTGTGCAGCACTTGGCTGATCGCCAGTATATACCCTCTGATAAACTCTAATTTCCTCTGTGACTTGGCCTACTGAACTATCATCAAACAACCTATTTGCATAATTATTTATAAAATACTGCCTCTACTTTCCACCAGAAACAATCCAAAATCTCAGGCCATAGGTCATGATGAGGCAGAATATGCACAGACAGTATAAAAGTGATGAAGTTAGCGTAGGCATTGAAGTTTTTAATTTTTGCTTAGTTTCTATTTGCATATTAATGTAAAAGTCTGACAAACGTTTGGCTTTACTCTTTTTTGAGCAGATCAATTTAACGTATTTTTTAGGGAAACCCTTTGTCTTATTTTACCATCTTGCATCAACTTGTTGATCAACAGCAATTCTCTAGTTTAAAAACCAATGTCGAGCAGTATTTAAATGAAACAGGAGATATTCAAGCCTTACCGCTTAAAGCCTTAGCCTTAGCGCATTTAGGTGAGCGAGTGGAACTTGAAGCGGTTTTAGTTGAGTTGGATGAACAGCGTAGCGCTTTAAATATAACGGCTCAAATTGATTTGGCGGCGGTTTATTGTGTTTTACTGCAACTGGATGAAGCTTTATTGCTATTAGAACCTGCCTTAAAACAAGCCCCTGATCAGCCTTTAGTCCTAGCGCGTTTAGCGTGGTGTCGTATGCAGATGGGTGAGTTATCGGTAGCGCGTGATTTGTATCAACGCTCGGCTGAACTGATGCCGAATCGCTTACCGGTTTGGAGTGCTTTAGCGCGTTTGTCATTAGAGGCAAACGATCATCTCGCGGCTCAACAAGCCTTGGATGCAGGCATTGCCCGCTTATCTGAGATACATACTGAGTTTCCAGAGACGGTGGTTGAAGACTTTACCGCGCAGTTTCGCCATTTACAATTAGAACTGTGGGTTGATAAAGGCGAATTAGCCGAAGCCGAGCAATGGTTGGAGCAGCGTTATGAGAATGTGGATAAGGAACTCTGGCTTAATTTAGTGTTAGCTTATGCCCACGCATTGGCTAGTCGCGATCAACATAGCGAGGCGGAAGAGGCATTACGTAACGGTTTAAAAAAACAGCCTGATGAGGTATCGTTAATCTCCCAATTAGCCGAACTAGCCCAATTACAAGGCCGTACTCCACAAGCGATTCACCTTTTACGTCGTTTGATTTATCTGGCAAAGCAACAAGACAAACCGGAAGTGATGTATTGGATACGCTTATCGAGTGCCTGCTTGCATCATAGGGAAGAGCAAGCTCGAACGGCGGCTGAAAAAGCAATCACTTTAGTGGGTGAAATGCAGGAAAGTGAAGAAACACCGCTGGGTCTAATTAAACAAACGACCTTACAAGCTAAAAACGCTTTAGCTCAGATTGAAAGCCAAGAACAAAATTACACGCTAGCTGAGCAGTTATTTACAGAGATACTCACCGAAAACCCTTATTTTTTGCCCGCCTTACAAGGCTTAGGGCAACAGCAAATGCAATGCGGTCATATTGATGAGGCGATTGCGCTTTTTGAGCGGATTAAACAAATTGATCCCGCTAAAGGTTATTCATCTTTAATTAATGTGTGCCGCTTTCCTGATGATGAGGACGTGTTAAAGCGTATGGAAAAAGCGGCTTATCGCCCGAGCATGGAAGGTTCGGTGCGGGCTGGTTTGTTGTTACAAATTGCCAGCGCGTGGGAAAAAAAGAAACAGTACGACAAGACCTTTAGCTTAGCGGTTGATGCCAATGCGGCCAGTAAAAAGCTATTACATTATGATGCAAAAGTGCATCGGCAAGAGTGCGCTAGAACGCGGCATGCCTTTTGTGCAGAGCTTTATCAGCATCGGGCTGATTGCGGGGTGGATTCGCGCTTACCAGTTTTTGTCTTAGGTATGCCCCGTTCAGGTACGACTTTAGTAGAACAAATTTTAGCAGGGCACAGTGAAATCTTTGGCGCTGGTGAACTGGGCGTTATTCCTTCGCGTATTCAAGGGCTGAGACGCTGGGAGCGGCATACCGGTTCGGGTCGCCAATATCCTGATTGTGTCGATGATTTAAATGCCACTGTGGTTAAAGGCATTGCTGAGGAAATTTTAGAGGAATTGCAGGCTTTTGATCCTGATGCTAAGCATATTGTCGATAAACTCCCGCATAATTTTGAGAACATCGGCCTAATTAAATTCTTATTTCCTAATGCACGAATTATCTCGGTACGACGTGATCCACGCGATATTGCCATTTCTAATTTCTTTACCGATTATCAAGCAAAACATGGGGGAATGGGCTTTGCCTATGATTTAGAGTGGATAGGTGAGCAATTAGCGGATCATAATCAATTAATGCATCACTGGCATGAGCTATTCCCCGATGAAATCTTAGAGATCAATTATGAAGAGGTAGTGGAAGATACCGAAGGCATGGCTCGTAAGATGCTGGATTATATCGGCGTAAGCTGGGAGCCTGAAGTATTGGCGTTTAATGAATTGGATCGCCCAGTAAAAACAGCCAGTGTGTGGCAGGTACGTCAGCCAATTTATAAAACTTCCAAAGCAAAATGGAAACGCTATCAATCCCATTTAGCCCCGCTTATTGCAGGGACTAATAAAAAGATACAGTGGGATGACATTCAGATGGTTAGCTTACCTGAAGCAGGAATGCTAACCACTGGCGTTGCCTTATATCGTGAAGATAAACTCGATGAAGCGGAATATGAGTTTAAAAAGTTGTTACACCATATTCCACAACATGCGGCGGCTAATTTTATGCTCGGTATTGTTTATGCGCGTAAAAATCATTTACAAGAAGCGGCTGAATTTATGGAAATTGGGCATAAAGCCTGTCCTTGGAATAAAGAGTGGCGTGAGGATCTCATTCAAGCGTATGAGATGTTAGGTGAAACAGAAAAAGCTGAAGCTTTAAAAGCTAAAAAACCTAAGCACGCAAATAAAGAGAATGAAAATAGTCAGATAGAGGAGCAAGAAGCGTGGGCGACGGGTTTGTCTTTTTCTGGCGTAGCACAAGACTAAATAATGAGATTAAAAAAGCAAGTTCAACGATCAATGATTTACTGTGTAATTGGCTTATCTGTTAGCATGATAGCGCCTTACGTGAGTGCCCAAGAAGCGATCGGCTTACAAGATGCCTTACGTGCCACATTAAGCCAACATCCTGCTTTGGGTGGTAAAAAAGCCGAAATAGAAGAAAAAGAATACATCGGTGATAGCGCCCGCGCACAACGTTACCCCAGTTTAAGTGGTCAGGTTTCGGCGCAGCATACGGATAACTACCCGATCGGGATACGTGCACGTCAGCCTTTATGGGCATTTGGTCGGATTGATGATGGTATTGCCTATGCGGATACCGATGTTAAAGTACAAACGGCTGATTTATTGCGGGTTAAACGTGATTACTTAGAACAAACAGCGGATGCTTATGTACGTATTTTAGGCATTCGTGAGCGTTTGCAAGTAGCGGATGATAATGAGCTGTCTTTAGATAGTTTGTACCAAAAAATTAAACGGCGTGAGCAAGGTAAGTTGGCATCAATGGCGGATGTACGTTTAGCGCGAGCGCGTTTACTGCAGGCGAAATCGCGTAAAGAACGAATGCGCAGTGACTTAGGCGTGGCTGAAAATGAGTTAATTGCCTTAACGCAATCACAGGTTAACTCAACCCAAGCAGTCCCCGCTGAATTAACTCAATTAGCTAACGTGGATGATATGGCGAGCTTAGCGCAAATAATGAGTGCCGATGTCAAATTCAAAAAAGAAAATATTAACCTAGCAAAAGCGGGCTTAGAGCGAGAGAAATCATCCCCCATGCCGACGGTGTATTTACAAATGGACTATTTTTATAATCACCAAGAAACCGGAAACAGTGATGTGAGAGTGGGCGTGACTATGGAGGCTAATTTAGAAGGCATGGGATTTGCTGCGTTTGGGCGAAATAATGCAGCGGGAGCAAGATTACAAGCGGTAAGGGCAGACTTAAGTACTACGCGTAATGAAATAAAACGTAAGGTGAATAGTTTATATACCAATAGAGCGGCACAAGAAGAGATCGTGTTATCACAATCAGACTCTGTTAAAGAGTTATCTGAAATTTTACACTCCTATCAGCGCCAATATAAAGCTGGGCAAAAACCGTGGTTAGAAGTGTTAAATATGCAACGTGAACTCACTGAACAGCGCTATCAATTAGTGCAATCAAAAAATGACTGGTTGTTATATACATTAAAATTATTAGCACTAACCGGTGGCTTAGATGCTTTAGCAGGCGAAAAGGTAGGCGATTAATATGACGGAAAATGAACAGACTACAATTAACTCAGACGCACCGCTGAAAGTGCCTTATTTATCCGCTGTTTTGGTACATGAGTTATTAGAAAAGAAAAACATTAGGACTGAATTAGCACAGCTTGAAGAGGCTTGTGCAAAAGCGGAAGAAGATTTACCCGATGTCTCAGCGGGCGATCAACTGCGTTATATTTTTACCCAGATAAAACTAAAAAATGTACAGCCTGCACAGTTATTATGGCGACGTTTTGATTTACGCCAATTACCTGCCTTAGTACTGCACAATGAACAGTGGTTCATTGCCGAACGCGGCGAACAAGAAACGATTGTTTTAAGTGATGAATTAGGTGCGCAGACAGTCGTTGAAGAAAGTGATTGTCATCATGCTTTAGTCTTGTGGTTACGCACAGCTAAACCACGGGCTAGTGCAGAAGACAGCGCGTTAAAAGATAACTTAGCGGTACGTTTGGTGCTACGGGAACTTTGGCGAGAACCTGGATGGATTGCAAAAATCATTATTGCTACTTTGATTATTAATATTTTAGCGGTGGCGACGTCCTTATTTGCCATGCAAGTGTATGACCGAGTGGTGCCGACTTTAGCTTATGCCACCTTTACTACTTTAACCGTGGGCATGGGCATTATTATTAGCTTGGATTGGTTATTAAAAACGCTGCGCGCACGTATTTTAGACAGTGTTTCTATTGCCGTGGATAAGCGGGTTTCGCAGCAGGTGTTTGATCATCTCTTACATTTACGTTTAGATTTACAGCCTAAAAGTTTAGGCACGTTAGCGGCACAAGTCGGCGGGTTGGACTCAGTACGGCAGTTTTTTTCATCAGGAGTCATGTTTAGCTTAATTGATCTTCCATTTGCGCTTATGTTTATTGCCTTTATCGGTATTATTGGCGGTAAAGTTGGTTTTGTTTATGCGGCATTATTACCGGTGGCTTTAACATTAGGTTTAATCACCCAAATGCGCTTGCGCCATTTATTACGTAAACAGATTATGCGCAGCAATGAACGCCAAGGGGTTTTAGTTGATGCCATTCGCGGTGCGGAATCTATTCGTGCCAATAATGCAACCTGGCGTTTTTCGGAAGAATGGCAAGCGATTACAGCCTCTATTGATGGTTATAATATCCAACAAAAAGCCATTAACAACTTCTCAACTGTGACTACAGGGAGTTTATCCAGTATCGCGTATGTATCTGCTGTGGTGGTGGGTGTTTGGCAGATAGAAGCAGGATTGTTAACAATGGGCGGCATGATTGCCTGTAGTATTTTAGGTGGCCGTGTTATTGCACCTGTGGCACAAGGCGTGCAGTATTTAACGCAATGGCAAAATGTGCGTCAGTCTTTACACATGGTTGATCAAATACTGAGTTTAGATTTAGAGCGCCGTGCTGAACAAAACTTATTATTGCCAGATGAACTGCCAGAAACAATTGAACTCACTAAAGTTCGCTTTGCGTATCTGGAATCACCGGTACAACAGATTAATATTCCTGAAATTTCATTCAAAGCGGGGGAGCGTGTTTTGTTAGTTGGCCCTGTCGGCTGTGGTAAATCAACCTTATTAAAAGTTATGGCAGGTATGTATCGCCCCAGTGAAGGCCGAATACGTTTAGGGGATGCAGATCTTTGGGAAATTGACCCCCAAGTGGTGGCCAGTCAATTAGGCTATCTGCCACAAGCGGTGCACTTATTTAAAGGGACATTGCGTAGTAATCTAGCCCTATCAGGGATTTCAGGCGACTCACGCTTATTGAAAATTACACGTGATTTAGGCGTTGATGAAATTGCTGCCAGTAGTCCACAGGGTATGGATTTAGTGATTAGTGAGGGCGGAGAAGGTTTGTCTGGCGGTCAGCGACAATTAGTGGCCTTAGCCAGAGTGGTGATAGACCAACCGCGTATTTGGTTATTAGATGAACCAACGGCTTCTTTAGATGGAGAAAGTGAAGCTAAAGTCTGGAAGGTATTAGAAGAAAATTTAGCCCCCAATGATATTTTGATCGTTGCTACCCATCGCCCAATGCACGCGATGAAATTGGCTACCCGCGTCATTGCCATGCAACACGGCGAGATTGTTAAAGATGGTAAACCCGAACAAGTGATGCCACAACTGTTTAATCGAACCCCTATGAAAAATACACAAGCGGCTATGCAAGCCCCACGCAATAAAGGAGGCGCACTCGATGTGGTTTAATCAAGCAGACCAAGATGATGTTGCAATGCAAGCCAAAATAAAGCGCTTAGAAAATATCCACCGTCAGAGTCATGGCTTATTATTAAGCACATTATTAGCAGGTCTAATTGCTTTTATTGTATGGGCAATGACCTTTACCATTGATGAAGTGGCACGAGCCACTGGCGAAGTGATTGCCAGCAGTCGTGTACAGATTATTCAAGCGGTCGATGGCGGGGTCATGTCCGAGTTATTAGTGAAAGAAGGCGACCGTGTGGCAGTGGGACAGTTACTTGCGCGATTGGATCAAACACGTGTTGGCGCAACCGTGGGTGAAGTGGAGGCCCGCTTATTTGCCTTAAAAGCTAAAACCATACGACTTAGGGCTGAAGTAACAGGCGCACGTCAACTCAACTTTGCTAAAGACATACGCAAAGAATTTCAGGATATTGTGAGGGTAGAGCGCGCGCTTTTTAAACAACGACGTAGAAGCCTGAATGAAGAAGTAAGAACGCTACAGGTAGCTGTTAATTTAGCCAGTGATGAGCTAAAACTAATACAAAAATTACAAGAGTCAGGCGATGTTAGTGGTTTTGAATTACTCCGCGTTCAACGCGCAGTGAATGAAGCGGATGCAAAAATCGTGAATCGCAAAAACAAATTTATGGAGGATGCACGCGTTGAATTATCCCGCGCTGAAGATGGTATCGCACAAAACAGCCAAGTGCTAACACGCCATGTGCAAGCACAAGCCGATAGCAAATTTACCGCGCAAGTAGCAGGCATTGTAAAAAACATCCGCGTGACAACGGTTGGCGGTGTCTTGCGTGCGGGTGAAGAGGTTATGCAAATTGTACCTATTAATGATGACTTAATTATAGAAGCTAAAGTTAGCCCTGCTGATATTGCCCGTGTGCATAAAGGTTTAAATGCTAGTATTCGTTTTGATCCTTTTGATTACACAATTTTCGGGGGAGTTAATGCAAAAGTGATTTATGTCAGTGCAGATACTTTAAAAGAAGAAAGCTCGCGAGGGGAAGAAATCTACTATCGCGTTCATGTGAGTTCTTCCTCTAACCCCGTGACGACAACAACCGGAAAGGTACTCGATATATTGCCAGGTATGACAACGCAAGTAGATATTAGAACAGGAGAAAGAACAGTGATGGACTTTTTGCTTAAGCCTGTGCGAAAAACACTGATGGAGTCGTTTGGGGAGCGTTAGCAATTAACCATGAGTATTTTATTGCAGGTGTTCAATATTTATTTATATATTTAAGAATTATGATTTAATTGGCGCTGTTTATTCAAATTTTTTTAAGAAAACATCTCTGCACTCTAAAGGACTAAACTATGCGCGTATTAAAATTAAGAATTATCTCAGCTCAACAAACAGTTCAGACAATAGCCATTAACAATAAACTTGCCTTAACGGTAGAGCAAGGAGCGAGTTATGCGGTAGTTGATGCTGAAACTCATGAGATTTTGCAGGATATTGTTTTAAAAAAACAAGCTGATTCATTACTTATTGAATCAGCCAATAAAATTATTATTGAATTAAAGCAGTTTTATAACGATGCTTTGCAGGCTACATTTGATGTTGGGATTGCAGCAGAAGAAGGCGCTGCAAACCTTATCACCAGCCATTCACCCACAGCTGAAAATAGTGATATTGTGTGGCAAGAAAATGATGCAAGTATAGAAAACACTAGTTTTACAAGTAGTGACTGGTTATACATGGGCTTAGGTAGTTTGGCCGGAATTGCCGTTGCAGCCGGAGTTGCTGTTGGCGTTAGTGGTAGTGGTAGTGGTAGTGACAATAGTAGTGAGTCTGCAGCAATTACAAGTACCACTAATATAGTTCAGGGTGTTATTGTTGCGGGACCTGTTTTAGATTCTAATGAGTTAACGGTTTTAGTTTATCAGGCTGATGGTAGTACATTGTTAGGTGAAGCCAATGTCACTGCGGATGGCAAATTTTCAATTGATGTTGGAGATTATACTGGGGTAGTGATTGCAAAAGTTAAAGATAATGGTTCCGGTGTTGATTACCTTGATGAAGCGACAGGGGTAGAGAAAGACTTGAATGCGGAACTCTTTAGCATGGGAGTAATAGGAGTCCCAAATAGTACGACTGATTTGAATATTAATGCGTTAACAACTATCGCCTATCAAAAAGCAAAAGAGCAAGCGGGGAGTCGTCCCTTAGATGCGGATATCGTCATTAATACTAATATTGCAATTGCAGAAGCTTTTGGTTTAAAAAATTTGCAAACAACTCGTGTTATTACGACTAATGGTGGGCAAGGCTATAATGATGCCGATGGCTTAAATGAAGGTGAGGCCTATGGTGCAGTGCTTGCCGCATTTTCAGGTGCGGATAAAAATAATGCAGGTAATTCACAAACGGTTATAGATAAGATTGCAGCAGGTATCACAGTCATTGGCACGGGTGCTATTTTAAGTGTGCTGGCGCAGCAAGAAGTTACTTCAGGCGCGGCAAATGTCAGTGTGGATATACAGGCGATATTAGGTGAAGCTGAGCTTAAAATTACTTCTAGTGCGATAGCCAGCGCTATCAATGAAAATAGTGGTGCAGCGCAAGTCATTTATAAGGCGACTGCGCTGAGTGAAAATCATGTGAGTTATACGCTTAAAGAGAGTGCGAATGATTCTAATTTATTTGCTATTAATAGTAATACAGGCGAGGTTACATTAATTGCTAATGCTGATTATGAAGCCAAAGCTAGTTATAGTTTTACGGTTGTAGTAACGGATGCTGCAGATAACTTTCAAGAAAGAATGGTTAGTTTAGTCATTAATAATGTAGATGAGCTTGCTCCTGTGATTACATCAGGTGCTGTAGCACAGTCCATTGCGAATAATAGTGGTTCTGGGCAAGTGGTTTACAGTGTCACTTCGACAGATAACACGGATACTTCTACAGGTGCGACGAGCTATGAGTTAAAAGAAGGAGGGGATGCTGATTTATTTAGTATTAATGCAACCACGGGCGAGGTTCTATTAAGTATTAATCCTGATCAGGAAGTAAAAGACACTTACCATTTTACTGTTATTGCGACTGATGCAGCGAATAACTTTAGCGAGCTGGCTGTCACATTACCTATTGCAGAAAGGTCTGAAATTGATCCTACAATTGTTGTGTTTGACTTGTTAGAAGGGGTGAGTTCAAACCACTCTGAGCGCGAATTTGATTTAAATGTAAGTTACGACATCTACATACTCGTCAGCTCAGGGGAGGGAGTGATGAATGTTCCAAGGGAAGAATCTGATGCTTGGGGTGTTTGGCATGCTTGGGGTAATTTGTCATCTGATGATCATATTATTTTTGTTGGTTCGGACGGCATTATATTGGGGGAAGAAAACCTCCCAGTCGTAAAATATTCACAATTTGAAAATACCTACCATTTGCGGACAGCCACATTTAGTGCGATAGCATTTAATTTTAACGGTAATATTACTAGAATTGTTAATGATTACTTTAGCTCAGCGGCCTTAGGAGATAATGTACTTGTGACTCATTCAGTTAATCAACTGCCTGTGGCTAATTTTAGTGAGCTTCTTACGCAAAGACCTGATGCTATATGGAGTAGTCAGGGGTTATTATAGTTTTTTTGTAAAGACTGGTGTAACTGTTTTTCTTTTTCTTCGCTAATATCAAAATGTGCCGCCCCCTTGGCTTTATCAAGAGTATGTAAATAATAAGGCAAAATACCGCAGGCAAATAATTGTTCGCTAAGTTGGCTTAGGGGGTTGAAGTCCAACGGCACGAAAGCCCCCCCTAGTCTCTATAGTCAGTCGTCTAATTATTTATCCTCCTTTTTAAGGTATGAATAAAGAGTTGGAAATTCCCATCATCTGGCATAATGTATTAACAGGTGTTTTTTTCTGTTTATATAGCTCAATTAATAATTTTTTCTTTTCAGCATCTAAAGCTTGAGGGCATCCGCCTTTTTTGCCTCGCGTCCTTGCTGCCTCTAGGCCAGCTTTGGTTCTTTCGCTAATTAAGTTACGTTCAAATTTACAAAGGGTTATTTCGGTATTTTAGGAAAGAACTACCAAGTTTCTCCTAAATTTTTGGGCTGTTTATTCCCCCTGTTCTGCGGCTTTTCTATACCAATATACAGCTTGAGTATTACTTTCTTTTACACCACATATATCCCAACACTAAGTAATACCACAGCATCCTCTCCACTTTCTTGTGCATAAACGTCAGCTCCAACAATTTTACGGCTATAAATATTGTAGTGGTCAAGTTTTTCTGTAGTCCTTTTAAGCCTCTTTTCACCCCTAATTTAAAATTTAAGTAAGGCGAAAACTATTCTGACACAGGGGGAAATGGGCTATGAACAAACCGCCTGTGCTTATGATCCGACTTTAGCTATCCCTGCGCCGCCTATTATATGGGGAAATCACTTAAAAAATGGACAAGCAAACGTGAACACACCGACCGCTACTGTTTAGCCTTAGCCTGTTATAACGCGGGTATGGGAATCCTATCAAAGCTCAATGCAAAGCCGATATGGTAGTGGAATATTACACAATCAGCGAAAATCTGCACCGCATCACTGGACAACAAAACGCTAAACAATCCATCGACTATGTTCAGTGGATATTTACCGAATATTTAGTGAAGGGGCGATAATAAGTTCGTTTGAATTATCAACGCTTAATTCAAATTCGTCCGTGATATCATTAACATCAACTTGATAAATACCGGCATCCAAACCATTAACCTCTAGTGGTATCGTCACTTCAAATGGAACTAAGGCTTGTGTACATGCCATTAATTCAAGCGTTTGCAATACTGTACTATTGATAACAATAGTAAATTGATTATTTTCTCTAACAATATGCGTTTTACCTAAACTATAACAGCCACTAGGAAAATAACCTGCTGCTACTACCTGTATTTGCACAGGGAATGATTCCAGCATATTGATACTGATTGTTTCAACGGTGCCTTGTCTTGGCTCGGTATAACTAACCAAATCCCAGCGACCATCTTTTGCAACTTTAAAGCGTACTTGTTCATATTTTCCAACTTGATCTGCTGTATTGACGACAGGAATAGTCAGAATTTCATTTTCAAATAGGGGTGGGGTTTCAGCCATTGCAATATTTAATATGCTCATTAAAATGAATGTGCTTAATACTGACAATACTTTCATAATGATTCCTTTTTTTTAAAATAAACTGCATATTTACGCCAAACCATACTATGAGACCTTTGCAAAATCACCTCGAAAATCATATATTCTAAATTTTAGAGCTAAATCCTGAAGGCCGTAATGAAAAACTATTCTTACATAGAAAAACTTAATTTTCACTTAGCCCTTATATAAAAATACAAGGGTAGTGTGATTACTGTACCTGATTAATCACCAAAGTAAGTTCCTTCCCCGCTTTTACTGCTACCGACTTTTGTTCTACAAATAAATCGCCAGCCTCTGGTCTCGCGGTACCACTTAAAGAAATACGTGCGACGATATCAACTGAATCAACTGATGCAATCGTTGCTGTTGGCATTGCCGCTTTGCTTTCATCTAACACAATACGCTTCGGTAAATCTTTTACTTGAAAGCGTTCGATGGCTAACGGCATACGTCCGCCCATAGCACGCGCAAAAACAAATACGGTATGCTCAGGTTTTACCTTTCCTGCTAATTCAGGAGCTAAGCTTAAATTGATAATCACCTCTGCTTTCCCTGCCACTTGTGTCTCTGTTTTAGCCGGTGTGGGTGCTACTATTCCAGATTTTAAACGTGCATCTGCAATCGCCGGTTGAATGAAACGCTCTGTCTGAGCTTGTCCTGCTTGTACTGTTGCTTGCTCCCAAAGCGTAATGGCTTGCGCATAATCCGCCTGCGTATAAG
>Ga0209081_1000399_pt1 | contig 26360 bp, 17 predicted proteins | sample GOMGulsemesocosm_4_FD_184636 | JGI IMG/M metagenome (GOLD analysis project Ga0209081, IMG submission 184636) | Methane-oxidizing microbial communities from mesocosms in the Gulf of Mexico - GOM15B Gulf of Mexico (SPAdes) (version 2) | ecosystem: Environmental > Aquatic > Marine > Cold seeps... | reverse complement strand
CCGTGTTCTCGGCATAGCTCTGGGATCGGTACGCCATTTTCGGCTTGTTTTAAAATAGCTAATATTTGGCTATCGCTAAAATGTGCTTTTTTCATGAATAGTCTCCTGCGTTAAGCATAAGAGAAATTCCACTTTTGACTTCAATTATTTTTCGGGGGGATTACCCATCCATGCCGCTGTACTTAGCTCGCTGAGCTAATACCATGCTCTCGGCATAAATCAGGCACAGAACTAACGGATTCGTTTTGTTTCAAAATAGCCATTATTTGGCTTTCAGTAAAGCGTGATTTTTTCATGTAGATCTCCTTCGTTTAGTTTACGAGAAAACTCTACTTATGGCTGATATTAATTTTCGGGGGGGATTACAATTTGAACGGCAGAAGTTGCGGTTCGACCAGAGAATTATTTCAGATAATTCCATGTTTAATTTCAATGACTTATAAGTTGATATGTGATAATATCATTATATTATCACATTATTTTTACTTATAAATCAATGGCTTGATGTACTTTTTTGTGGTCTCGTGGTTAAACTGGGAGCAGTTGACTATCTTTAGGAGCCAAAAATGATTAGATGTGGAAATACACTTAGTGAAAAAAACATAAGAAAGGAGCACATAGCTACATTGAAGACTGCTTATTCTTCTAGATATCTTTCAAGATTTATAATTAAGGATGCATATGACATTAGTGATTTGAATAAAGTTTACCCTGTTCTTTTTTTTGATACTGAACATGTTGAATCTGCAACAATATTTGTTAATACTTCGATTAAGTATAGAAAGGCATCATTGGATACTAAGCGCTCTGCTTTACGAGCTTTAGGGTTGTATTTTGAATTCAATAGTTCCACTAGTGTCATTATCGATGATCTCATTATTTTATACGCAACTTCTCAAAGTTTTTATGATGCATTAATACGCGGAACAATTAATGATGATTCAATGGATATTTTATGGGAAGCCCGAAGTATATTATTGGCAAATAAAATTATTAATTATGTTGAGGAATATCTCGTATATTCTTTAGAGGAGTTAGAGCACTTAAATATACATGGTTCAAATGCGAGTGCAAAGCAATGTTACAACCGATTGAAAGAATATAGAGTATTAGGTCATTTAGAATGTCAAAAAAGAAACCTTGATAAATTACGAGGACAAGCTAAGTATCAGGGGGAATCTTTAAAGCTTGTTAAAAGAGAGCAAGAGCAAAGTCAAAAAAGTCAAATAAAACGCTTCCCACCAAATAAAGCAATTGAGATGATTACTAAAGGCTGTGTTGTGTCACATAACCCGTCAATACCTTTTGTTGATCGTTTTAATGTTCGTAATTCCTTGGTATTTTCAATGTATTTATATGGTTGCGCGAGAGGCTCGGAACCATTCCATTTGTATTGCGAAGATATTGAAATATCTAAAAATTTAGACCAACTGAATGTTCAACTAGCTCATCCAAGAAAAGCACCAATTATTTTTAATGGCGTAGAAATGACGCGTGCAGAATATTTAGCTAAAGCATATAAATTAAAGTCAAGAAATGAATTAGGAGGAACTTTTTGGGCGGGGTGGAAGGAACTTGAAGAGCTTGACTCAAGAACAAAATCAACATCTCTTATATGGATAGCTCCAAAAGAAATAAAGCAATTTATAATTGCTCTGCATAAGTTATATATTCCAATTAGAGCTAAAAGAATGAAGAGCTCTCCTTTTCAGCACCCATATTATTTTGTGGCAGAGGATGGGAGTCCTTTAAAAGATGGAGCGGTGGCTAAGATGTGGAAGCAAACCTGTAAAAGAATTGGCCTTACAGGTTTGGCCGTAGATGGCCAGAATAGGCACGGAGCAAGACATAATATAGCTATGTTGCTTGGTGAATTAGGTATTCCCTCAGTTGTAATTAAAACGGTTCTTCACCATAAAAGTATTCTTTCTCAGGTGCAATACCAAAGGGTAGGTGTAAAAGATGCTCAATCTAAAATTAATCAGGCTTTTTATGAAATAAAAAATGGAGATATGAATGGCGATAAAATAAGCAATGAATATTGCTATATGAATAGTGACCCTGAAATGTTTTTTACAGATGTAAATAACTTAGCTGGAGTTATGTTTTGAATAACTTAAATGATGACTACATAAATATTACTTTTGAATATGAAGAGTTTACAGGGTTAGGTAATAATAGTGATATTGTTAAGGTATCAAGCTCGGTAGATAAATTTACTATATTACCTTCGACTCCTAATTTGACTGAAATTGAGGCTTTGCTTGATGAAGTTTATATGAATATGGCTACTGAGGTTAGATACCAGATGCATGCTTATCCAGAAAGTTGGTTAAGCGTCATTAAAGCAACTGCAAATGGGTATAGGTTTACGAACCTAAGTATTCCACTTGTTCAAAAGTCTGACTTGGAAGAATATGGAGATTATATATCTTTAGCTCAATTGGTTTATGAGGGTCAAGACCAGCTTTTATGGAAAGTCTTAGATAAAATGAGTAATGTTGAGCTTGTTCATGCTGTGAGGAATAATAGGCTTTTTTGTACTAATACTCAGCCTAATGCTTATCAGATTTTAAATGCATCACAATCAGTTGAACAGTTCTTTGAAAGCTTTTGTTTTCATTATTTTTTACGTAATGCGAGTCAAAAAAAACGTTGGGTAAGTAGTTATTTTAATAAATTATGTGAGGCTATGTGTTTAAAGGGGTGGTTGCTATACCCTTTGTCAAAAATGACGGTCAGTGGCTATATTATGGTTAATCCGCATTTAAATGATAAATATTTAAATATTGCAAGTCCTAATAGGCAGCCATTTCCCAATAAGGTTTTTATTAAAGATTTTGATCGTGAGCGGTTAAAAAACTTTCATAATATGGGGGAGATTATTATAAAACAAGGTAAAGCTGATGGCGGAGATTGTTATGGTTTTTTAAGAAGATTAACATTTATGACCGATGCAAAAGGTGTAGGCGGCTTATCTGAGGGGTTATGTATACATCTAACGAACGATATTGCTTCTACTGGTGCAAAAAAGTCTCATGATGCTCCTGTGGAGAGGCTAGTTAATGATTATTTAACCCAATATAGAAACCAACTGGAAATACTGCCAAACCATGTATATGCTTATAAAAGAAGACAGGAGGAAGGTAAGAAAAGAGAAGAAACTCCTAGAAAATATGATGGAACATATAAATGGGCGGTTAAAATTCAACCGCAACTTGAAGTATGGGCAAATTTTTTTGAAGAATATACACCGTATTCAACTCTACAGAATATTAGTGACGTTACAGCTGCTCTTAATCCTTGTCTTGATTGGCTAATGGCTTTAAGTGATGAAGAGTTAAGTCAAATAATCAGTCCAGAAAATTTAGACCGATATGTCCATATTTATCGGCGTAAATCAACCATTTCTATCACTTTTATTGAATATTTACTTGCAAATTGTACTCCTGGACATGCAAGAAACGCACACACAGAAGTAGAGAAATTCTGCCTTTGGTATGTCATAACGTATGATCCATATTATGAGATTCCTGTGCATCCAAATGATCGTGACGTTTTTGAGAACAGAGAAATAGCGGATAAGTCAAATAAAGAAGTTATCCCAACGCGACTATTTAAGTTGATGAAACAAATATTGGTTGAAGATGATTATGCTTGGGCCAAAACTATTGGCGGTGATTGGACGGGGCGAGTTGCGGGAAAAGGAATTTGGTGCCCATCTCGTGCCCTTATGCTAGAAACCATGATGATATTACCTATTCGTTATTCCAGTTGTATGTCGGCTGACCTTGGGTTATTGGACATGTATTGGTTTAGTGATGCACTACAAGAATGGGAGCTTAACCCAAAAGGTATAAAAAAAAGAAAAGCAGGTATTTTCCAACAGTTAGGCGATATTGCAAAAGGTGAGTCTATTATAGGTTTTTTCTTTAATCAGTCGAAGACGACAAATGATGGTTTAACTGTGACATGGGATAACAAAGAACTGAGAGATAAGCTATTGCAGCACAGGCAATTTATATTAGATCAAAAGGCAGTTTTTGATTTCGATTTAACCAAAGACATGACTAAAGTAGGAAAGAAAAGGCCTGCAAATGAAATTATTCAGCCATTATTTTTGGATTTTGCTCATAGAGATTTAGCTAAAACAAAAACTCCAGTGAGCTATGTACGGATGCTAGAGTTTTTTAGATATTTACAAGTGGAAGTAGAAAGACGATTTAATACTGAGACTCGCACAGGACAAGAAAGTCCGATCAAACTTATATATAGTTGGGAGTCAAGGAAAAATGTCCCAGATAGACCTTTAACTTCAATGTTTACGTTACAAGGGTTGAGGGTTACAGGGATCACTAATTTTGCTTTAGCAGGCTTATCTCCTGCTGTTATAGCTGAAATGTTATCAGGCCATAAAACAATTGTAATGAACTTATTTTATACAAAATTTGGCGTTAGCCTGATTAATAAATTAGTTTCGCAAAAAGCACATGAAATTGAAGTTAATCAAGACCTGATTTCAATGGAAGATTGGCGTAATGATTTAGATCTTTTTAGAAAAATTATAGAGGTTAATGTTGAAGATGCCGCATTTGAGTCAATTGATAGGAAGAACTTTCATTTAATGAGTGTATTGGATGGTTTTATTTGTCCAAATGGTGGTACGCGATGTGATGAAGGTAATATTATTTTAAAAAAGGGGAGTAAGGGAACTCAAGTAGAAGGCGGGAAAGGTAATTGCCCCAGTTGTCGTTTTGCAATGACAGGGCCTATGCTTCTTAATCAACAAATTCTAGTTGCAAATAAAAAACTTTTTGAGTTAGAGGAATTAGTTAGAAAACAAAAATATCATTTTCAAAAAGCAGATGAATTTCATACTAATGGAGAAGAGGTTAGAGAGGTTGAAAATAATAATATAGCTGAATCCATGCAACCTGAAATTGATGTGAAAATGAGTTCTTGGTTATCACGTATATCGTTTATAAATAAATCCGTTGCCAAGCTTCCAGTATGGGATAAGATTGAAAATATGCGTAAGGATGGGTATTCGGAAGAAGATATCAAAGTAGAAATTAAGAATATGCCAGCAGATATAAATGAAAAAACATTAATTACTATGTCCAATGCGGAAGAAATTACTGCAACATTTGAGTATTGTGAAACGAAGGCTGAGCAAATTGCAATAAATGCTTGTGCGGAACAGATTTTACCTACTGGTAATACTTCATGTTCAGAGAAGTTAACGTTTCTTTTGACCAAAGCATTAATAAAAAATGGCTCTGAACCTTTTATAACGCAATTAAACGAAGCTAATTCTAATAGAGCCGCTGCACTTCACGCTCAGTTTTTAACTACTTATTTACAAACGCATGCTAAATATAATATGAATAATCAATTTAGTGATGATTATTCTTTTGGTAGAGTTGAAATGGGTAAGCTGTTGGAAACCTCTGACCATATTCAATTACCCCAAGAAATAAAAAAAGCATGGGATGCAATAAATAAAATCATAATAGATGTTGGAAAAGAACAGGAGTTACCTATTTCCTTAATGGAGTTATCAAAATCTTCACAGCACTTAAAAAATGCGAGCGTGACGGAGATTGAAGATGGGAAATAATCTACTTGCCCCGTCAAACTTAACCAACGAAGAGTCAAAAGAAAGTGACTATTTTTATGAAGAGCTATACGGTAGTTCTCGCTCTGATAAAAAAACGTCATTAGGTAATATTAAGGCGGCTCTTGACTATTTATTTGACTACCACGACCCAGCAACAGTTTCTTATAATGATATTACAGAATATATTTCTCGTTCACCTGGAAAGGATTTAAAGGCAAAAACCCCCAAAACAGGACAACAAATTAAGAATGATGCTGGTGGGATGAAAAGATATGTTGACTTACGAAAATTGGAAGCAAAAGTCGGTACTAAAGTTACAAAAACACAAAATATTACAAGATCTGAGGTTGATGAACTTTTAAAAGAGAGTAAAGAGGCTTTGGTTGACCAACTGAGGTTGGCGCAACAATTAAATGTAGGTTATATTGGAAAGATTAGGCAGTATGAGAAAGTTTCGAATCAGAAAAAAATAGTTATAAAAAATATTAATCCCTCAACTAGAATAGCGCAGAAAAATGCTAATAACTCAGAGTTGCCTGACGAGCCGGAAGGAAGGTTAATGAATTCTGAAAAGGATATATTAATTCAGTTTTACATGGATATTGTGGATGAAAATGGAGGGGTGAGCTTTAGGAAGGACGGAGTGTTTTTAGATTCTAAAAAAATAGGGGACTCTAAGGTGATTGATGTAATAGCAAAATCAATAGGTATGGACGCGGTTAAATTTATTAGTCGTATGGAATGAATTACAGTCTCCGGAAAGCTTGTAAGCTATGTAACGTTGATTCCTAGGCGTGACAAATTTTATCCGACTATGCCGATGGGTATAACTAATCTTAAAGATGTCAGGTCGAGTTTGAGCCAACACAAAAAATATACAATTTTAACGAAAGGAAACTGAGCTTTCCCTAACGGCCACCTTATATTTATTTATTATAATAAATATCTGTCATAATTTAACAACACAACTCGCCAATTGTTTCTATAAATAAACAAAAACCATCAAAGTAAAGGACTACAAAAATGGACAAAAAAAAGCTCAGCGAAACTGACATCATTAGCAAATTCATCATGCCTGCAATTCAAAAATCAGGTTGGAATTTAATGACTCAAATTCGCCAAGAAGTTAAGTTGCGTGATGGTAAAGTGATAGTGCGAGGGCAATTAGGCATACGCAAAACAGTCAAGTCGGCTGATATTGTCCTCTACCATAAACCTAATCTACCGCTCGCTGTTATTGAAGCCAAAGCCAATAAACATGAAATCGGTAAAGGCATGCAGCAAGGGCTAGATTATGCCCGTTTATTAGAAGTCCCCTTTGTCTTCGCCTCTAATGGTGATGGTTTTATCTTTCACGATAAAACGAATGTCACTCAGCTAGAGACAGAAATTCAACTGGAAGACTTCCCTAGCCCCGAACAACTCTGGAAAAAATATTGTATTTACCGTGGTTATACAGCGACGCAATTACCGCTAATTACTCAGGACTACCATGATGATGGCAGTGGTAAATCACCACGCTACTACCAATTACAAGCCATTAACAAAACTATTGAAGCGGTTTCAGAAGATAAGAATCGAATCTTATTAGTCATGGCAACAGGCACAGGTAAAACCTATACCGCTTTTCAAATTATTTGGCGTTTATGGAAAGCACGTCAGAAAAAACGTATCTTATTCTTAGCCGATAGAAATATTCTGGTTGATCAAACCCGTATTAATGACTTTCAACCCTTTGGCCAAGCAATGACCAAAATCACTGGGCGTACTGTCGATCCTGCTTATGAAATTCATCTAGCTTTGTATCAAGCATTAACCGGCCCAGAAGAAAGCCAAAAAGCTTATAAGCAAGTTGATAAAGACTTCTTTGATTTAATTATTATTGATGAGTGCCATAGAGGCAGTGCTGCAGAAAATAGCGCATGGCGAGAGATTCTTGAATACTTCAGTTCTGCCACTCAAATAGGCCTAACCGCGACACCTAAAGAAACCGAAGAAGTATCAAATATAGATTACTTTGGGGAGCCAGTTTTTACCTACTCTTTAAAGCAAGGGATTGAAGATGGCTTTTTAGCACCCTATAAAGTCGTTCGTGTTGATATAGATATTGATTTACAGGGTTGGCGACCGACTAAAGGACAACTGGATAAAAATGGCGAACTGATTGAAGATCGTATTTTCAACCAAAAGGATTTTGATCGAACGTTAGTGATAGATGAACGCACAGAACTAGTCGCTAAGACCATCACCAGTTACTTAAAGCGAACAGACCCAATGGCAAAAACCATTGTTTTTTGCAACGATATTGACCATGCCGAACGTATGCGCCGTGCATTAATTAACCTTAATCCAGAACAAGTCGCTAAAAATGATAAATATGTCATGAAGATTACCGGCGATGATGAAATAGGTAAGGCTCAGCTAGATAACTTTATTAACCCAAAGAAAGCCTACCCTGTTATTGCCACTACATCAGAATTAATGAGTACAGGTGTCGATGCAAAAACCTGCAAACTGATTGTGTTAGATCAAAACATACAATCCATGACCAAATTTAAACAAATCATTGGTCGTGGCACGCGGATAGATGAAAAATATAACAAGCTCTGGTTTACCATTTTAGATTTTAAAAAGGCCACCGAGCTTTTTGCTGATGAAGATTTTGATGGGCCACCCGAAAAAATATTGAAGACTAAACCTGAAATTATTATTGATGAAGACAATGATGATTTTATCACTGAGCTGACAAGTGATGATGAAGACACATCAAACAATGATCCGTTAGGGACTAATGAGCCAGAACCTGAATACGACCCTACCAGTGAAAATTTTGACTCAGGCGAAATCAATACCGACTGGGGTGAAGATGAAAATCGTTTTATTAAATTCCAAGTTTCAGGCATTACCGTTAAGAAAATAGCTGAAAGAGTGCAATATTACGATACCGATGGCAAGCTAGTCACTGAATCCTTTAAAGACTACACTCGCAATACAATATTAAAACAATTTTCCTCACTCGATGATTTTATCCGAAAATGGCAAAATGCAGACCGAAAGCAAGCCATTATTGATGAACTAGCGGCTGAAGGCGTTATTTGGCAAGCTCTGGAAGAAGATGTCAGCAAAGAATTTGACCCCTTCGACCTTATTTGTCATGTCGCATTTGATCAACCACCATTAACGCGACAAGAACGGGCTAATAACGTCAAAAAACGCAATTACTTCACCCAATATTCAGAAGTGGCACAAAAGGTCTTAAATGCCTTATTAGATGGTTATGCTGATGAAGGTGTGAAAGCTATCGAAGGTAAAGATGCGTTAAAAGCAAATACAATCATTCCTTTTGGTCGCCCTTTAGAAATTGCTAAGAAAGCATTTGGTGGGGCACAAGAATATAATAGTGCAATTACTGAGCTAGAAGGTATGCTGTATCAAAATAAAAAACAGGCTTAATCACTCAAGATGTCCCTCTAAAAAGCGAAAACCCTCGAATAATTCTCCGAGGGTATAGCACCGACCGAGCGCTCCAAGTCTACGTGCATTAAATTTTAAAATTATTGTAAATAAAATACATCTTCTCCCATCAACCGTTAACACAAAGAAAAACTATGTCAGTCAGTTCAGTAATAAAATCCATCCAAGATATTATGCGTAAAGATGCGGGTGTTGATGGCGATGCACAACGCTTAGGTCAAATGTCATGGCTGTTATTTCTAAAAATATTTGATGCCCAAGAAGAAGAGCTGGAATTTGAGCAAACAGATTACCGTGAACCTATTCCTAGCCAATATGCTTGGCGCAATTGGGCAGCAGATAACCAAGGCATAACAGGTGATGAATTACTACAATTCGTTAATGACCAATTATTTCCTGACTTAAAAAACTTAACCGCCCCTATTGATATGAACCCGCGTGGTTTTGTGGTTAAAGAAGCCTTTAGTGATGCCTTTAATTACATGAAAAATGGCACACTGCTACGCCAAGTCATTAACAAACTCAATGAAATAGACTTTACCGACTCAGCAGAACGCCATCTATTTGGTGATTTATATGAACAAATATTAAAAGACCTGCAAAGTGCAGGCAACGCAGGTGAATTTTACACCCCCAGAGCCGTTACTCGCTTCATGGTCAATCGAATTGACCCTAAGCTAGGCGAAAGCATTATGGACCCTGCATGTGGCACAGGCGGTTTCTTAGCGTGTTCTTTTGATCATGTAAAAGATAACTATGTAAAAACCATTGCAGATCACCAAACCTTGCAACAACAAATCCAAGGGGTAGAGAAAAAGCAATTACCGCACTTACTCTGTACTACCAATATGTTATTGCACGGCATAGAAGTTCCCGTACAAATTAAACATGGCAATACTTTAAGCAAACCGCTTTCCAATTGGGATGATGAGCTCGATGTTATCGTTACTAATCCCCCTTTTGGCGGCACAGAAGAAGATGGGATAGAGAAAAACTTCCCAACCGAATACCGTACCCGTGAAACCGCTGATTTATTCCTACAACTGATTATAGAAGTGTTAAAAGACGGTGGCCGTGCAGCCGTGGTTTTACCCGACGGCACTTTATTTGGTGAAGGCGTTAAAACCAAAATTAAAAAGCTGTTAACTGAAGAATGTAACTTACATACTATTGTGCGTTTACCTAACGGTGTGTTTAATCCCTACACAGGGATTAAAACCAATATCTTATTCTTCACTAAAGGAAAGCCTACCGAAAACATCTGGTATTACGAACACCCCTATCCAGAAGGCGTAAAAAACTACAATAAAACCAAACCAATGAAGTTTGAAGAATTTCAAACTGAAATAGATTGGTGGGGTGATGAAGCAGATAGTTTTTCCAAGCGAGTAGAAACTGAACAAGCCTGGAAAGTCAGTATTGATACGATTATTGAGCGCAACTTTAATCTGGATATTAAAAATCCGTTTGTGGGTGAAGTCATTAGCCATGATCCAGAAGAGTTATTAGCGGATTATAGCAAACAACAAGCTGATATTCAGGGATTGCGTGATCAGCTAAAAGGGATTCTATCTTCTGCACTATCAGGTGAACAATAATGGCTGATGCTCAATCACTGATAACAGATAATATTGATGTTTGGACAACTGCCATTAAAAAACGTTCGGCAACGGGGCGTGGCAGTAATAAAAAAATAGAGCTAACAGGCATTAAAAAACTGCGTGAATTGATTTTAGAATTGGCGGTGCGAGGGAAATTAGTCCCACAAGACCCAAATGATGAACCTGCCTCGGTATTACTGGAAAAAATAGCGGCTGAAAAAGCGCAGTTAATAAAAGATAAAAAGATTAAAAAAACTAAAACATTGCCTGAAATTAGTGAGGATGAAAAGCCATTTGAGCTGCCCGATGGGTGGGAATGGGTAAGACTTGGTGAGTGTGGAAATATATTCAATGGAAACAGTATTAATGCTCGCCTAAAAGAGCAAAAATACACCGGTGTAGAAGGGCTACCTTTTGTCGCTACTAAAGATGTTGGGTATGGCTTTGATTTGCTCAATTACGATAATGGTATTGCAATCCCATTAAATGAACCAAAGTTTAAGGTTGCCCATAAGGGAGCAATTCTTATTTGTGCTGAAGGTGGTAGCGCTGGTAAAAAATGTGGATTAATAGATAGAGATATCTGTTTCGGCAATAAGCTGTTTGCAAATGAGCTATTTGGTGGTATCAATTCAAGGTATATTCTTTCGGTCTATTTAACGCCAATGTTTTATGATTTATTTAATCAATCTATGACTGGAATCATAGGAGGAATATCCACTGCAAAATTTGTAGAGTTAATTGTGCCTATTGCCCCCTTAACCGAACAACACCGCATCGTCACTAAAGTCGATGAACTAATGGTATTATGCGACCAGCTAGAGCAACAAACCGAAAACAGCATCACCGCTCATAAAACCTTAGTTGAAACCCTGTTAGCCACACTAACAAACAGCGAAAATGCAGAAGCCTTTAATCAAAACTGGACAAGAATCGCCGAACACTTCGACACCCTGTTCACCACAGAACACAGCATCGACCAGCTAATACAAACCGTATTACAACTCGCAGTCATGGGCAAACTCGTCCCACAAAACCCCAACGACGAACCTGCATCGGTATTACTGGAAAAAATAGCTGCTGAAAAAGAGCAGTTAATTAAAGATAAGAAAATCAAAAAACAAAAGGTTTTGCCTACGATTAGTGAAGATGAAAAGTCGTTTGAATTGCCGAATGGGTGGGAGTGGGTAATACTTCAAAATATAACCTCAAAAATCACAGATGGTGATCATCAAACACCACCTAGAATATCATCTGGTTATAAGCTGTTATCAGCAAAGAATGTACGGGATGGTTATTTAGATATGAATAATTGTGATTTCATTGCTGAAGAGCATTATATTAAATCCCGAGAACGTTGTTTACCTGAATGTGGTGACCTCTTAATTGTTTCGGTTGGCGGTACTATAGGAAGAAGTTCAGTCGTTCCTGTTGATTCAGAGTTTGCCTTAGTTAGAAGTGTTGCTCTTATAAAACCGATGATACTTAATTCCTATTACTTCAAGTATGCTATGGATTCTAAGCTTCTACAAGACTCGATTCATAGTAGAAAAAGAGGAGGTGCACAGCCCTGTCTGTATCTTTCAGAAATAGGAAAATTTCCTTTTTCATTACCACCATTAACTGAACAACACCGCATAGTAAAAAAAGTCGATGAACTAATGAACCTTTTCGATCAAATAAAAGTCCGACTCAACGATGCCCAAACCACCCAACTGCAACTCGCTGAAACCATCGTAGAACAAGCCGTTAATTAATAGGAATTACAATATGTCTATTGTGTCTAAAGATATTTTAACGGTAAAGGAAATATTGAGTTTACCGTTATCTATCCCATCGTATCAACGGCCATATAAGTGGCAAGCGCGGCATGTTAATCAATTGATCGAAGATGTTATTATTCATAAAAACAAGAGTCGCTATCGCTTAGGTACAGTTGTTTTACATAAAGATGAAGAAAATCAACTTTCTATAGTTGACGGCCAACAACGGCTGCTGACATTAACCCTAATGTGTTTACTGCTTGATAAGGGGGGAATTTGTCAGCCTTATCTTATGCAACAAACCTTTAATTCTACTATTGGCATTGAAAACTTAAAACATAACGCAGCTGTTATCGATAGTCGGTTTAAACAATTAAGTGAAGCCTTGCGTGAAGAGTTAGTTGATTTTTTACTACATAAGTGTGAATTAATTTGCATTCGCTTGAATGACTTAAGTGAAGCATTTCAATTTTTTGATTCGCAAAATGCACGAGGAAAAGAACTTGCCCCCTACGATTTACTGAAAGCTTTTCACCTTCGAGAAATGGAGAGTAATAGCGAGCAAGAGCGTATGGATTGCGTGACACAGTGGGAAAGTGAAGTTAATCCTGATGATACCAAAACAATTAGCTTGCAAGTTATTATGAGCGATTATTTGTATAGAATTAGGCGTTGGACGCAAGGACTTTCAGGTGCGAATTTTAGTCGCCACACGATTAACGAGTTTAAAGGTGTCAATCTTGCTGCAACACCTTACCGATTCACTGAATCCTTACGTGCATTGAATTACATGGTTGATCAATATAATGAAGATAATATTCGTCATTGGGATAAACAGGATATGTCTTACCCATTCCAAATTGACCAAACTATGATTAACGGTAAACGTTTTTTTGAGTTTATTCAGCATTATATTAATGCTTATCAGGTATTATTTTCAGAGGATTCTAAGCAGCTAAGCCACTTAATTAATACGATTGATAATTATGACGGAAAAAATAGAGCCGGCGATCATTACGTGCGCAATCTGTTTTATTGTTCAGTACTTTATTACTTCGATAAATTTGGTGAAGTTGAACTTGATAAAGCCGCAAAACTTTGCTTTGTTTGGAGCTACCAAATCCGTTTAATTCAAAATAGAGTACCAATTGAGTCGGTAGATAATCATGCCAAAGGGGCTGATAGTCTTTTTAATGCAATTCACAAGGCACTTCATCCACACGAAGTTTTATCATTCGTAGTGAGACCTGTTAAAGCTTCTCAAATGAATAGTACTAGAGTTGACGGCTTAAAAAATAAATTCGACTCAATGGGGTATTTCAAAAATGACCAATAATAAAGAAGATATCTTAGAGTTGTCGATAGCTGAGTTATTCCTGCAAGGGCAATACATTATTCCCATTTATCAGCGTAATTATGCTTGGGGAGAGCCAGAAGTTGAACAGCTGTTACAAGACATTCTTGATAGCGCTAAAAGGGATGTTAATAAATCCTATTACATTGGTAGTTTAGTCGCTTATAAGCGTGGGGATGGTGCATTTGAAACAATTGATGGCCAGCAACGGCATACAACGTTAGGTATTATATTGTCAGTTTTATTGAATGAATTTGACTTGTCTTTAGGTGGTATTAGTCGTATCAATTTAGACTTTGATAGTCGATATAAGTCTAGTGAAACACTACGGTCATTATTTAATGCTAGTGAACAAGACAATGAAGAACGCTCCATGCGTTCAGCTTATCAAGTGGTGAAACGATTTCTTATTAATGAAAAGTCTAGCGTGGCTTTGTTTAAGGATTTTTTGCTGAAAAATGTAAAAATATTACGTGTGATAGTACCAAAAGATACCGATCTTAATCACTATTTTGAAATCATGAATAATCGGGGTGAACAGCTTGAGAAGCATGAAGTACTAAAAGCTCGCTTGATGAATGAATTGGAAAATGAAAATCAGCGCACCACCTTCGCTAAAACTTGGGATGCTTGTGCAGATATGAATCGCTATGTTCAATTGGCCTATGCACCTAAAAAACGCTCTGAATTATTTGGGAAAGCGTGGAACAATTGCCCAAAAAACTTTCATGACCTTGAAAACTCAAGAAAAATCACCGATAAGAATGAAAGCGTACATGTGTTGGCAGATATTATTGGGCAGCGTTGTTATAGTAACTATTCTGCGAAAAACAATAATGAAGGGGCTGGATCTTTTAGTTCGATAATTAACTTTTCTAACTTTTTGCTTCATGTACTTCGTGTAATGACAAAAGAGGATGTACCACTTGATGATAAGCGACTATTAGATACATTTGATGGCTACAATCCAGACCCTAAATCATTTCTAGTTGCCTTACTTAAGTGTCGAATATTATTTGATCGTTATATTCTTAAACGAGAAAATGATGAAGATTGGAGTTTGAAAACTATTCGTCCATATCAAAATAAAAACGTGACCTTTAGTTACGTTAATAGCATTGAAGATGAAGGTAAAAATAGTCAGCTTGTTATGTTGCTGTCGATGTTTCATGTTTCATTTCCAGCATTGGTTTATAAGCATTGGCTTAATGCAGCATTAAATTATTTGTATACAGAAACTAAAGCCGACCTTAACGTAGATTTCACTCAGTATTTAACTTTTATGGAAACCTTGAGTGACCGTTTCTTCTTTGGTCGTTTTGGTAGATTAGAAAATGATGCTCCCATTGACTACTTTGAGCTTACGTTTAATGAGCCTGTATTACCTACAGAGCTTGATTTATCATATTTACAGCAAGGAACTGGTGTTCAGAACTTTATCTTCAATCGGTTAGATTACCTTTTGTGGAAAAACCTTAAGGCTAATAGCTTGAAGAAAGGGGAGGGAAAATTTGATCTCGATTATGTAAATAAACGATTAAATGGATTTAGTTTTACCTTCAGAACATCTGTTGAGCATTATTTTCCACAAAACCCATTGGGTAGTGAGCCAATGTCTGTTTCCGATACTTTACCAGATGGCGTAGATTCGTTTGGTAACCTGTGCCTGATTAGCCGTAGTGATAACTCAAAATTAAGTAATTATCTGCCCATAGCGAAAAAAGAACATTATGAAAAAGCCACTACCGTAGAAAGCTTAAAGCAAGTCTTTATGATGAGTTATCATAATTGGGGGATAGACTCGATTCAGAATATTAAGGATCATGAAAAAATGATGCTTAATATATTATGTTCAATTTAGAAGCCCCAATAGTTTTTATATTGATTTTAACTATAGGGGTTCGAACTGAATGAAACATATCCATACCTGTTAAACAAGCGTATTAAATGCTTATTATTCCGTTCAGATACCCTTGTTTGAGATACAGATACAGGAATCATTGACAGAGTTAGACATACATCAAGAGAGCATATTCATTAGGTTGAACTATGCTTCGTCCATATTTTCTCTGGCTGCCCAAGACCTAGCTCCTTCAATATCAACAAGTTCATGACGAATTTCCACTTTAATGGGAGTCTCGTTATCTTTAGGAATAATAAAGTTTTCTATAGGGTTGGGTACAAATAAATACAATGAATTTAAGTAACTATGGATTTTCAATGTGCTTAGCTCTTCTGAACCATGAGACAGCTTACCGTCACTTGCAGTGGTGATGATTTTATCTAATGTGATATCAAATAAAAAGGCCGAACTTTTAAGATCTGAAATTTGCCAAGTAATTCTATTTGCAAACCAAACGACAACAAATGAAGGGAAAGTTTTGAGCAGATCTCCAAATGCATTTGTCGCAGTTTGCGGCAATTTTATATAAAAACCTTCTAGTCCTGTATTTTGAGTTTCATCTACAATTCGCAATATTTTAGGTGATGATTTCGTTGTAGTGGTTGCAGGGTCACTTTCCTTAACACCTTCGTCCTGAGTAATTGTTACCTGAGTGATATCTGAGCTTTTCATTACAGATATTCTTGCACCACCACCTCTGTAACCAGTTTTTGCACCTTTATTTGGTGATTCAATAGTAGAAACTTCAATGTCGGAAGCTAGTAGCTCCCATAATTCGATATGTGACTTACTATATGAATTGAAATTAACGGCTCCTGTTCCAAAAAATTTTGTGCTTTGTCTTTTTAATGTATCTGAAAGATATTCCCTGCAAAATGCTTCGATCATCGAACCAAGCAAAGTAGAGTAACCAAGAGGCTTGAGTTTTTGAAATTCACCGTGTCTGGTATCTAGAAAAACAATTGTCTTTCCTGATTCTTTCTTATTGCTCCAATAGATGGGAGCATCTAAGGATAATTTTCCTGTAACAAATTTGTAAGAAGGTGGGTTAAATAGTTTTCTAATAACATAATCTAGCTCTGATACTATAGTTTTTTCAAATCTATCAAGTTCACTATATATTTCTAAACATTCAAGTAAGTTATCAAACCTCTCACCATTACAAAAACGTGTTAGGTAAACTTCTTCAGCTTTGCGGCGTTGAGGATTTGTAGATATTTTGATGATAACGTGTCCTCTTGCAGTTAGCACTTCTGATGCAGCAGTTTTTACCCCAGAGTGAGTAAAGAAAATTCTCTTTCCTTCTTGAAATAGCTTTTTTAAATCTCCAAGAATATAATTTCGACCATCAATTGTTGAAACTTTTAATAAACCTAGTTGCTCTACCTTTCCCTGATTAACAAAAATTGGAAGCATTCTAATATGATTGGCGAGCAAATTTAAATCTGACAAAATGACTGGTGACACAATCTCTTCAATAGCCCGTATTATTTTGGTTAGTCTAATCAATGAAGGATCATTTAATGAATCACGACCAGCTGTTGGTTGAAATACATTACTGTCAAAATAACCTGAAACGCCAATAGTTGAACTAATATTTACTGGGCAAATCCTAAACCCTAATTTATAAATATCTATAGCTCCACTATGTAGTTTTAATACAGCATCACATGGGTTACTGGCTCCATCAAAAAAAATATTTGATATGTATACAATCAAAGTATTACTTTCATCTGTCACGACTTCGGCTTCAATCGAGAACCCGTTCATATCGAATTTCTTTAACCCTATAACAATTTTTTGATTTGCTTCTCTTGCTTTTTTAATATTTTTGTTAGATATTATTTTTTTATCAATATAAATAGGTTCTTTTACATACTGGACATATTCTTTTATGTAGGTAATTAATTGTTGCTTGTTAAACCCAGCCTCTCTATGCCCTCTGACAATTGTTCCTCTTACTAAGATTTCATCTGAATCGACACATGATACTTGCGGAAGCCCTCCTGGATTATTTGAAAATGATTCTTTGGAAAGAGAAGTTTTATTGGCCGATGCGCACGAATCTGTTTTTGATATTACTTCTAAAGTTTCACAAATTCCAAAATTTGCAAAGCCGCCTATGCCAAATGTTCCTATACACCCAGCCTTTCTTGCCTCATCATTATTTTTTCCACTTGCCCCCATTGTCCAGAAATTTGTCTCTAACCCCTGCTGATCCATACCAATACCATTGTCAATAATCGAACATGTATTATTTTCGATTATAATCTCAATTCTATAACCAAGATTGTCTGACGTTTTCTGCTCCCTTAATGCTTGAATACGAATTGCATCTATAGCATTTTGAACATTCTCTCTCAAAAATGCATATTCAGTATCATAGATACTTGCGGCTATAGTCTGCAAAATTCTTTCAAAGTCCACTCTTACGGAAAAAGAGTTGTCGCTTCCTGTTGTCATATTACATTCACCCTTTTTACTAATAGCTTATTCCCCGTTTGTCCTGCAATAACCCTTACTAATGGGCGAACTTGATCTAAATCTGCACCGAGGTCTAAAGCAAGCTCAATTGTTATTTCAGCATCAGGAAACATTTTTACTTGATAGTAAGCTGCGGAAAGAAGAAGTAGTTCGTCTATGTTCAAATCTTTAATTTTATTGAAATCAGCTATACTTAACTTAACCTTTTCCTCAGAATTTCCTGCAAGTGCTACTTCCATTTTTTTTGTTTTTAAATACCGCAGCTCACTATTTTTTAGATCTACGCCATATTCCCACTTCTCTATTAACTTGTATGCATCCTCAATCTCCCCTGTAGATATAAAGTCTGTTATTGAATTACCAAGACTATCTATTGCATTACTTGAAGTATTCAGCAATTGATTCAGTAATAACTTACAATCTTCTTCAAGGATATTAAGCTCATCTGTCAGTTCTATAATTGATACCAATGCTTTTTCAAGATTTAAAACGATTTCATTAAATTGAGCAGTCCAATCATTAGTCTCCCAAGTGTATTGAAAACAGGTGAGCCACTGTAATTGATCTATGTAATTAACTATTTCTTCATTTTCAATATCAAAAGTCGTTGCCTTATTTATCATTACATACCTATTTTGAAATTTTCTAGGAATATCTGCTTTTAAAGTCATTATTAGGCACGAAATATAATTTGGATATTGAATCGTTTGAGAGAAGACAAGTGAATGAATCTCTTCAGAACTCATTACAGGAGAGAACGCTATATTCCATTGATCAGTTCTACTTATATTCCAATTATTTGTAGTTGCTGAAAAAGAGTGAGAAAACTTCTTCCCTTTTCCAGTAAGTAAGTTCAATTTCCCAAATGAATATGAGTTGATCGATGATCTAGATTCGTATGCTGCCCCAGCAGTAAAAACAATTAATCGTCCATTGTTTTTTTCTAATGTACTTGTATCCCCTTGGTGAACATGTCCTCGGAGAAGAATATGAACATCTTCAACCAAGGAGTCTTCTATAAGAATCTCCTCAAATTCTTTAAGCCACGATACTGGGTGGTGCATTAGCGCGATTACTAAGTGTTTACAATGGTTTTCATCAACACAATTTTTTATTTGCTGTATTCCAACAGCTAAAGCTTTGCAGTCTGCGTCGCCATGAGCTAGCCAAGCAGAGTCCAATAATAATATTTTAATTTTTATTGATTTAATTTCAATTGCAATATTATGGACAGAGCTATCATCAGTGTATATTTCTTTTGATCTATTGGAGTTTACAAAGTTTCTATAGTTTTTTTGCCGATTAAAAATTGTTTTTAATCTTTTTGGATTTAAGTAAATTCTATCAAGTTCAGTGATGTTTTTTGTTAGTATTCGGGCACCTACAATTGCATCCTCCTCTTCATTTCTATCTATATCATGATTTCCAGGTACAAAAAATATACTGTCTTTTTCTACAAGTGTAACTTTAGATAGTTCATCAATAAAACTTTGAGCCATATCAAATTCTACTTTTTTTCCAGAAAAAGATATATCTCCAGTTACAAATATTAAATCAGGGCTTGATTCGCCTGAGTAATTTTTTTTAACATCGTTAAGTAAGCTACTCAATACAAGGTCTTGAGACCATTTTTCACCTTCTCTGCAATGAAAATCTGAAATATGTAGCCATTTTAATTCTTTAGTCAACCCGAACACTTCCTATATTTATATTCTTATGGTGTAACTATAATTCTTTTTATCATAAATTAGTACCCTTCAAGGGGCGGCCAACTTGATTTATGAACTAAGCTTACACCTCTATTCTTCATAGTGATATGGACGTTTATAGCAAATCAAATATCTCATTCAATATCAGCGATAGAATCCCCTAAAAACTCAAATCGCTGAAACCGTTTTCCATCACGCTCAACCACATCAAGAAACATACTAGCTGGCCTTACCCATAGATCGGTCTCATTATTCATTGAAACGTAGACAACGTGCTTCTCTAAAGTTTCGTAGTGCTTAGCCATGCCGATGACTTTATAGATATGTTTCCTATATTTTATAAGTAATTATTTCGTTGGATTGGTCGAAAATCGAGGTAACTAAAATTTTGTGCGACACTTTTTATTTTGTCGCACAAAATTATTATATCGTGATTTCTTTTGGCTATGTCTGCATTGGCTGCTGGTATCGTCCACTGGCCCCAGCGCCTCAGTTAAAAATTCTTGGGCCATCATCGTTTTGAATGTGTGTCTAATCACCGCCTCTAGCCAAGATAATGATCTAAGTATTTAGTGGCAACACCGTGATTATAGGCATATTACTTTATCTTCCTTAAATCCATCTGAAATCCCACGAGTAGGATAGCCGCGCGGGTTACTGACAATTCGTACACCTGAGACTTTATAATCTACCGGCTCATGAATATGACCATGACACCATAAGTTAATTTTATCTGCATATTGGGCTATAAATAGCTCTAGATTTGAAGCGTAACTATAATCAGCTTGATAACTGGAGCGCATGGATGGTGCGTGATGCGTTACGACGACTGTTTTTCCAATATAGGGTTTTACTAATTGTTGCTCTAACCATTTGAGCGATTTTTTATGCAACAAATAAGAAACGGTCGGTGAAAAAACATCAGGATCAAAACCAAAAGTAGATTCTAGGCTCACCTGTAGTGCTTGTGCTCTATTTTGTTTAGCAGCGCACCATACTTTGCTAGTGATGTACTTATAGTCATTCATGCGCCCCCAAGCTTTCTCTACTTCAGCGTATGAGTGTTGGTTAAAATCCGTCCATAAGGTTGCTCCTAAGAATCTAACACCATTAATAATTACGCTGTCATTATCAAGTATATGAATCCCTAATTCCGCAGCTTTTGTTCGCATATCCTCAATAATGGCGAGATCACTATCGTAGTACTCGTGATTGCCAGGAACATAAATAATTTCTTTATTTTTAAATCGATGTCCCGCCCATTCTATGCCGTTTACCCACTCGCCAATATCACCAGCAAGGATAATCACATCCGCATTTTCAGGGTAATTGAAACGCAAACAGTCGTAATCAAAGTCAGGAGAAAAACGTTTATGGGCGCGCTCGGTATGAATATCAGAGCTTAGAAAAATCTTCATGAATTATGCTTAATATATTGATCAGTCACATCTATCTCATCACGCGCGTTATTGATTATTTTCCAGCTACCCTATACGTATAACGTAATATCCCCAGAATAACCGCTTTAATGGATCTTAGCGCGAAATGGTACAGCGTAAGCGGAGTTAGCTTTGGAAAAAAGCGATACAGCATTGTGCTTGCGCCTTACCGTAATTGTTCGCCCAACAAATTCACCACGCCACCCAATGCCGTTCCTGTGACTGAAATTCCATTATTTAATACTTTATTGTAATAAGTATGATGATGCCCATGAAATATCTTATTAACACCGATAGCCAGCGCGAGTTCATCTATTGCTTGAAACCCATACCGATAGCTACTGGGTGCTTCATGAGTGACTAAAATATCCGCCCGAACTTGTTTCTTCATGGCTTCAAATTCATGAAACCAAATCGCATTATCCATTTTTAATGGAATTTTTTTTATATTAGAGGGCATGCAATCCAACCAATGTTTTTTATTTTTCCATTTAGGCGGCTCACTAGGACTCCAAATCCGCCCCGCAAATATTCCACCAAGCCCTGCGATTCTAATACCCGCAATTTCTATCACTTTTAAGTGTAAATTGTAGTCTGCAAGGGGTGAGTGAAATAGATGTTCATACTCTGCAACACTGCCAAAGTCATGGTTGCCTGGAATCCAATAAATAGCCGTTTTATCCATGATGGATTCAAGATAATGGTCGAGCGGTGCTTTTAGGTTGAAATCTCCTAAAAGGACAATGGCATCAGGAGTATATTCTTGAACGGCACTGATGATATTTTTGAAGCACCCATGCGGATCACCAGCAAATAAAATCCTATTTTCAGGCATAGTTACGATTATCTACGTTTAAATGTTCGATTTCAGCTACCGTTTTTGGTATTTCATAAAAAGCGTCATCATCATTAAATCGTAAAAAGTGATTAAATAAAACTATGCTAGCTCGTGTCCTTGGTAACTGTTTAGGCCTATGAACACCTAATAAGCCTATATCAGGGTTGCATATATGATCTCTAGCCACTTCCTCTAGCTTCGTAAGACTTAATTCTCCTAGCTGATTTTTTGATTCAACCTCATCTAAATGACTACTTCTGCAACTGTCCTCGATAAGTATAAAGCACTGGCTCGTAGAAAAATTTTTAAGTATTTTAGTGATTAAATCGCTCCATTCCACCGTTATTTCAATTTCAAAATTGCATTGATGAGCGGTAAATTCATAAAATTCCAGACACTCCATAAGGGCGAGACAAGTCCATTCTATTTTTATGTCGGAACTCCATAATTCAAGCTGGGATAAGTCCTGATAGAATTTTTTTAGCTCAGGCATACAATTAAAGTCTGTTGGAAAATTAATCCCCCAATTAACTTTAAAATTATTAATATTTTTTAACTTATTATTTTCGAGTAAAAAAGCCTTAGAATTAAAATTCTTGTGATAATAAATGATTCCTTTATCAATTAAAGGTTTAAAAATATCATTATCTAATCCTGACGTAATATCTGGTGTGTGTGAAACCTCATATACTATTGTTGAATCAACTTTCTTTGCGGCATCAATCAGAACAGCAAGATACAATAAATCTTTAAACTCTAGGGACTCACTACGGTACGGCAAAGTATTGTGTGATTGCTCATCGATAAATTTTGATATTATTGAGTTTCCCACGCATATTTCTTCATATGCCATTTCATAATGTAATCCAAGTGTGCCGAAATAGTGCGACTGAGAAGCGCAAGATATACAAAATGGCCGGCTAAGTGGCGTTTGATTAAATGTTCGATCTAAAAAACGTTGAACAAGCCTCTTTTGACAAAGCTCACAAACTTGATCATTAACGACAAATGGAAGCTGCGAGACTATGTCTGAATTATTTTGTAGATAATTTTCAGTTATTTTTTCAACATTGTCGCCGGCATAATATCTATCAACAATGATTCTAATAACAAAATCTTGTAAATGCGGCACGGCTTCATTGCCGTAATAAAAAGTCATATTTTCTGGTAGCATCATGTTTGTAAACCTAAAACTGTCACAATGATTTGAAGTAAACCATCTCTCAAACTTAAAAAAACGTGCCATGGGATAAAGCAAATCAAGTGGCTACGTTCAACACCATTAGAAAAATTTATCTCAAAAATAATTCCATTCTCTATAACTACTTCAGGTTCTCACCCAGCTAATTCGCCCCTATAAACAGAAGTTAATTAAAAATATTTATAATTTTTTAACTATTCCAATAGGCACAAATACCTATAATGTAGAGTTATTAGTATTTATTTTTTATTTTAAATATTTCATGAAATATTTTTTGTAAGATATTTACAAGTGACTGATAATCCGAAATTTATTGAGATATCTTAGTTAAAAGTATACATGAGCAACAAATAAAACTCCACTTATATCGCGTCCTCTTTGTTAGCGTCCCTTAATGTAACGTGTCTTTATATAAGCCAAACTTTTACTATAGATTTTCAAAAATTACTGGTTTCTTTATGACTGATGAGTACAACATTCTATTCGGGAAGCGCCTTGCCGAAATTCGCAAAGAAAAAGGGATTGCCCAAGATAAACTAGCGTTAAATTGTGATATAGCACGTAGCTTTGTAGGTGAAGTAGAGCGAGGGAAGCGTAACCTTTCGCTACGTAATATTTGTAAACTAGCGATTGGCCTTGGGGTAACAACTGCTGAGCTGCTGTCTTTAATTGATGACAAAATTTTGAAAGAACATCATTGATTTCTTCTCCTCTTATGAAGCAGAGTAACCAACTAATAATATATTACTTAACTACTATATGCTCGCTTTTGCTGTAGGTTTACGGCCCTCATACGTCTTTCTGCTTTAGCAATGCGCGCTAATTGTCGTTCTCTGTGGATATTATCTCGAACTCAGAAAATACGCCTAGCATGACTAAGAAGAATGCTTTACCTGCTACTTGCTCAATTGCCTTGATGTAATGCCTCTAGCTTTGAATGAAGTGCATTCAATCGGTGGTTCTGATGGATAATAGTATGCGTTAATTAAATAATTTTTAGGCAGCATGAAAACACAAATATTTTGTGCTTCATTTTTTGACAGCTTTTTAACGCTAAAATGTTAATCAAAAAAATTGAAGGACCCTGAATTGCCATTATGCGTAACTCTGCATAATGGCAATGGCTGTTTTTAACTAATCAAGATCGACTTTTATTTTTTTGAAGATGTCTGATTATATGTAAGACAATTAATACATCTGAAGTTTCTCAGTTTTTTAGGAGGTATATCGGAAGGTAGGGGTGTTTATTAATAGGTTTTCCCCATCATTGCACCCAACCCCAATGAATAATCGTACAGCCCTATGTATTGCTACAGTTAGCTTTCCAATTATTGGGGAACTTCAGTTAATACATTACTGACTCTATTAAAAGTGTTCTGCAATATATGCAGCTAACCTAGACCGTTCTACATGCTTTAATGCTACGTGCGCCGAATATTCCCAGTTCTTCATTTTATCGACAACATAGGCTAGCCCAGAGGTTGATGATGTTAAATATGGGGTATCTATTTGTTTTAAATTCCCTATGACGACAACTTTAGTTCCATCGCCAGAGCGTGAAATTAAGCTAAGTATTTCATGTGGTGTCAAATTTTGAGCTTCATCAATAATAAAGTATTTATTGGCTAGTGAGCGCCCTCTCATGAAGGTTGTTGACTTTAGTTTTATTTTCTTCATAAGTAGAGCCTTGCCAGATTCTTTTTCAAGGTCATCTTTATTTTTATCGCCTGATAAGTATTCTATACTATCCATTACGGACCCCATCCATGGCTCAACTTTGGAATTTTCTTCGCCAGGTAAAAAGCCTATATCTTTACCAAGGGATACGGTGGCTCTGGTGATTATAATTTCATCGTAAATATTTTGGTCAAATGTTTGGGCAAGAGCAGAAGCTAGAGAGAGTAGAGTTTTTCCACTACCTGCTTCGCCAGATATTGATACGAAGTCTATTTCAGGGTTATTCAGTAAATTCAGGGCAAATGATTGTTCATCGGAGTGGGCATGTAATCCCCATACTGAGTTACGTGTTTTATAATCATCCAATGTTTCAGCGATGCAGTAATCATCATATACTTCTTTTACGATTGCATTCATATGTTGTCCTGAACTTTCTTCGGGAGAATATATATTGCAATTAATTAAAAGAGAAGATGCCCAAGGGGCCGTTATTTTATAACGTATTTTTTTAGGGTTATCTGGCATCGGTAATGCTTCGCAGTTTATACCTTCACCAGTCCAATGTTCATTTGTTAGAATGACTCTTCCTACTCCTAAAATATCACCATCTGAAATGTGATTTATTTTTTCATGGCGATAGTCTTCTGTTTGGATTCCTGAAACAGAGGCACGTATACGCATATTAATATCTTTTGTGACAAGCACTACAGTGAAATCTTCTTCAGATACTAATTTTTTATGATTTTCTAGATATTTGGCGGCATTAATGATTTCATCGTCAGGGCTTGATGTTTCATCTATGTCGTAAGTTTGGAAAATGATTTTTCCTTCACTATTTGGAAGGTTAATTCCATTTTTTATTTCTTCAAAGCTCGCGTTTTCAATAATGGTATCGAGATGTCGATGAACCTCTCTTGCATTGCGAGATGTTTCTCTATCTCCCTTTTTGTGGTGATCAAGTTCAATAAGCACTCTTTTTGTAATAAAAATATAGTGTTCATCAAATTTAAATAATGATTCAGGGCTGTGAATCAAAACATTTGTATCAAGAACGTAGCAATATTTTTTTGGGTTTGTTTTATTTTTCATAGTAATAAGGGGGAAGTGTTACGGGAAAACTGTTACTGGTAACAGTTTATGCGGCTAATCTAGCCTTATTATTAAAGGATTTTTGTTTAATTGTTACCAATCTGGGTATGGAGACTAATTTTTCTTCTTCAGTACCGGGTAAAAATCCAATATCTTCACCGACAGCCACTGTTTCTCGCGTCATAATGATTTCGGTATAGGCTTTGTT
>Ga0209081_1000397_pt1 | contig 26391 bp, 26 predicted proteins | sample GOMGulsemesocosm_4_FD_184636 | JGI IMG/M metagenome (GOLD analysis project Ga0209081, IMG submission 184636) | Methane-oxidizing microbial communities from mesocosms in the Gulf of Mexico - GOM15B Gulf of Mexico (SPAdes) (version 2) | ecosystem: Environmental > Aquatic > Marine > Cold seeps... | reverse complement strand
AACGCTCTGGTACGCGCCATAATATCTAACGATAGAAAGACAATCGGAACTCGGTAGTGATTTTGAATATCTTGAGTAACTTCTAATATCTTACGGTCATTTAGAATTTTACGGTCTAGGTTCAGCGTATCCGTTGTATACACATCTTTAGTGACTATATGTAAGTGAATGTCTGTACCGCTAATTATCTCTACTTTAATAAAGTTTAAATTTTTGACTTTAATATTTTCAATAATGGTGGCGTCGGAAAGTAATCTTGCAAAAGAACGGGCTTGGAAGTTTATTTCATCAAACCCTGATTTCTTAGCGTCTAACTCATCTAATACCACTTCAGGCAGTACAATTAGGTTATCTCCACATTGGGACAACAACTCGATGTTACTTGATTCGTTTAAGATAATATTTGTATCGACGACAAATACCTTATCGAACTCTTTTTCTAATAACTCAGTGTTATGCATTTAAGCTCCTTAGTGTTTTGGAATGGTTACACTGTCTTGTACCTAGGGAACCTCCGATCAAGTTCAATTATTTTAAGCTTGCTAAAAGCACCGTCATACAAGAAGTCACCATTGGGGATCGCTCGGTAGCGTAAGTTGTTCGTAATCATGAAAAACATGAGCCGTTAAGGCGGGTAATAACTGGAATTATTGAAATACAAAACCAATCATTTTTTGTCATACGCACCACTCTAAGCGTTTATTTTTCACCCACATAGCATCACTCAAAGACATGACATTTAAGTGACAGCAACATTACATAAGGGCAAGAACCCAATAACAACACGGCCTCTTAAGCATTTAAATGCCCCATAAACTCAGCTACGCTAGCTCTTCGTACTTAAAAAATTTAATGCTAACGACTCTAGCCAATATTCCAAACCTCGCCCTTTCTTTGCCATAAAACCTACATGGCCACCCTTTACTGTCGTTATTAAACGTGTATTATCCGCAAGCTCCTGCTTACTGGGTAAGGCGGCAGGTGTCATAAAAGGGTCATCCAGTGCATTCACTAATAACGTCTTCGTTTTAATCGCTTTTAAATAAGACACTGAACTGCATCGCGCATAATAATCATGCACATCATCAAAGCCGTGTAATGCCGCCACCACACGGTGATCAAATTGCCAAAATGTTTTTATATCTCGTATATCACCCAGTGCATTTAAGCGCGCTAACTCATGGCTTAGCCCTTGTTTAGCAAAGAATCGTTTTTTACTCGCAAGCTGCTTTTTCATTGTAGAAATAAGTCGGTAACGATAAACCTTAGAAAACCCCTGATCAATACGGTCAGCACAAGCGGCTAACCGATAAGGAACCGACACCGCCATTGCCCCATTAACATCAATACTCGATGCGCACTCACCCAACCACTTCAACATCATATTACCGCCCAAAGAAAAGCCAATACTATAAATAGGCAAGCCGATATAGCGCCTTCGAATAAGTTGATAAAGCCGATCAATATCATCGGTAAAACCCGCGTGATAACTCCCTGCCGTTAAGTTATGCTCGCCACCACAGCCACGAAAATTAATCGCGACCACACGATAACCCGCATTTGCCAATACTCGCTGCAAACCTAAAATATAGTGCGACTGAGAGCTTCCCGTTAAACCATGTAACAGCATCACCACCCCTTGCTGTCCATAGCCATACCAGTCCACGTCAAAAAAGTCATCATCCTGCGTCCATATGCGTTCTCGCTGGCGATTTAAGCTAATTGCCAAGCGAAAAGCACTAGGCCACAGTGTTTGAACATGTGGGTTTGAAAAACCTATTGGAGGCACGAAACTGTTATTCATCACTCTATTTTTTTAGCCATAAACGTTTAAAGTAAGCCCAGCGAAAAGCCAATAAAACGATCAATACAGCCGTATAAATTAACGGTTCACTCATATCTAACTTGGTTAACCAAAAAAAGTGAACAAGCCCCAATATGGCAACAAGGTAAACCACGCGGTGTAAGCTCTGCCATTTTGCGCCTAAGGCTCGCATAGAAGCCAAGTTTGATGTTATCGCCAGTGGCAACAACATTAAATACGCCAGTAAACCCAACATAATATAAGGGCTTTCTGGCACGTCGTACAACATATTATCTAGGCTCAACGATTGATCTAACACCAACCAAACCAAAAGATGCAAGCTCGCATAAAAGAAGCCAAACAAACCCAGCATCCGACGAAAACGTATAGGGAATGAAGACTTAAACACGCGCCTCAATGGTGTCATCGCCAAACTAATCAGCAAGAAACGTAATGTCCAATCTCCGGTACGGAAGTGCAAACGTTGAATGGGGTCAGCGCCCAGTAAGTCATTAAACGCATCCCAAACAATGAACAAAAAGGGCAGTATGCACAATATAAAAACCAGTGTTTTCAAGAAAAACCATTGTAGCTTAGACAGTTTTAAAGCAGCCATATAAGCCCATCCCTAAAAGAATTTTTTAAGGTTCATACCCTTATACAAATAAGCAACCTCGTCAGCATAGCCATTAAACATCTCAGTATTGCGCTTAGGGCTAAATAACGATGCACCAATAACCCGTTCGCGGCGCTGGCTCCAGCGCGGGTGGGGAACTTGAGGATTCACATTGGCGTAAAAACCGTATTCACGTGAAGCCGCTTCGTTCCACGAAGTCTTAGGCATCGTTTCACTAAAGCGAATTTTAACAATGGATTTAATGCTTTTAAAACCATACTTCCACGGCACAATAAGGCGTAAAGGCGCACCATTTTGATTCGGCATTTGTTCACCATATAAACCCGTTGCCATTAAGCTCAGTGGATTCATTGCTTCATCCATTCGTAAACCCTCTACATACGGCCATTTCAAACTGCCACTACGCTGCCCCGGCATTTGCTCAGGGTCGTGCAAGGTCGTAAATTCAATATATTTAGCTTTTGAAGTCGGCTCTAATTGCTTAATAAAACGTGCTAACGAAAAACCAATCCACGGAACCACCATCGACCACGCCTCAACACAACGCAAACGGTAAATACGTTCTTCTAATTGCTGGCGTTTCAAAATATCCTCTAAATCATAAACACCCGGCTTCGCCACCTCACCTTCAATACTCACGCTCCATGGCTTAGTTTTTAGCAGATGCGCACGCACCACCGGATCACCCTTTGCCGTACCAAATTCATAAAAATTATTGTACGTTGTCACATGCTCATACGGCGTAAGTTCCGACCTCAGCACAGATTTACTCGGTAAGTAATCCGCTATTTTATCCCCTGCCCATAAGGTTGATGGTGCTAAACCAGCCGCCAGCATAGCCGTAGAACTTTGCGCTAAAAAATGCCTGCGCGATGCTGAAATTAAAGCACGACTATTCTCATAATCCTGCTTCGGGGTTACATCATTATCAACTAACAAACCCTTTTTCTTAATTAACATACTCACTCACCCTTTAATTATGGAAGCCCTGATTAAGTCAGGATTGCTTTATCTATGCTCTAGACCTCTTTTATCAGTAAATACTTTCAACGTAGAAAAATAACGCTATCATAAGCCTCTTCTAAGAACTTATTCCTTTTCAACATGGGACGATACAGACCCCCTGCACCGCCAAAATCACCGTATATAACGAAGCAGGGCTTTGTTACGTTACAACAAGAAGAGGAGCAATTATGGCTGAAGCGCCGCAAAGTTGTTGCCGCCTTATCTGCCGCGGCTGCGGAAGGTGATCGCTCCGAAAACGCCGAGTACATTTATAGAAAAAAAGAGCTTGGTGGCATCGACTGGCGTATTCGCTACTTGCAAAAACGCTTACCCAACTTACAGCAAGTGGGCGATAAACCAAGCAATACTGAACAGGTCTTTTTTTCTGCAATTGTTACCTTAGAAGATGATGACGGCAATGAGATGGTTTACCGTATTGTTGGCCCTGATGAGATTGACCATGAAGAATACAATATCAGCATGGATTCTCCGGTAGCTAAGGCGCTATTTAAGAAGACGCTTGATGATGAAATACACGTTAGCACCCCTGCAGGAAAAATCAATTATCTCATTAGTGATATTCGCTATAAATAGCGCACAAACGCGTTGTCGCTGTGGTTCATCACAGCCTTTTACTCGGTGCTGTGAACGATTCAAAGTATTCTAATGACGTCCTTGTTCACACTTTTTTATCAGTTGTTTTTCTAACCAAATAATTGAGAGTGAGTTCCCAGCCTATAGAGTAATAGGTGCTCATTGGTTACGTAATAAAGTAGAACTAAATCGTTTAAAACATGGCAGTCGCGTTTAGGTGGTTTTTCACCGCTTAAGCTATGATCAAGAAATTTACGGTCTAAAGTGCCGTCTTTTAATAAGATAGGAATAATATCTTTTTGAAGGATTTCTAAACCTTTACTTCGCACCCTGTTCTTTTTAATCTGTTTAATGTCTTTTTTAAATTGGGTCGATGGCTTAATTGTTCTCATTTAACACGTCATCAAATGAAGCAAACGTTTCAAGCTCACCATTATCAGTATCCACTTCAGTAAAAGCAGATTGCGTTGCTTTATTCGGAGTTCTAAGCTCTAGTGGAAATTCGTGCCTATTGACTATTTGTTTATAGAGCATTCGAATTGCTTCAGAGGGCGTTATACCGACCGAGTTTAATATAGATTCAGCTTCGCTTTTTAATTCAACATCCATTCTTGCTCTTGCAATAGCACTCATTGTAGAAACCTGGTTTTTAACGACATCATAATTGTAGCACAAACAAGCCACCCGCCAAAAGAACACAGGAACCAAAGGCTTTATTGTTTGATATGATGCATACAAAATATATATTTAATTCCTGCTCATCGGTTGAACTTGTAATATGGCTAAAAAGAGACCTGAAAAACTCATTATAAAAAACACCCAAACACTTTGTCGCTGTGGGTCATCACAGCCTTTTTCTCGGTGCTGTGAACCTTTTTTAAAGGGGCTGGCTAAACCCAGTACTGCCGAACAGTTAATGCGCTCGCGCTTCACGGCCTTTAGCCTGCACGACTTTGAATATTTGCTCGACACACTGCACCCCAACAAACGGCAAGCTGATGAATTGGCGTCCCTACAAGAAAGCGCACAAAATACGGTATGGATTCAACTCGCTATTTTGCAAACTGAGCTGGGACAAGCAGGTGACACTGAAGGCATTGTGGAATTTACCGCCAGCTTTGCAGAAGATGGTGAGTTCTATCAATTACAGGAACGTTCAAACTTTATTTTTGAGCAACAACAATGGTTTTATACCGAGGGTAGCAATCAAGTTAACCCGATCAATTTAAAAATAGGCCGTAATGATTTGTGCTGGTGCCATAGTGGGAAAAAGTTTAAGAAGTGCCACGGTTAATCTTTTTAGCTAAAACTACTTACAAGCTGAAACACTCACCGTAGAATAAGCGCTTTATAATTAAAACTCTTACTTTCATTATGGTTAAACACATCGTTTTATGGACTCTACACGACAATGCCGAAGGCAAGTCAAAGCTAGAAAATGCTCAATTAGCTAAAGCTAAGCTTGAGGCGCTTAAAGGTGTTATTCCAAGTATTATTGATATTGAAGTAGGAGTTAGTTTAGTGGGCGAAGCCAGTTCGGTGGATATTTGCTTATATTCTACGTTTAAAGATGAAGCAGGGTTAAAAGCGTATCAAGTTCACCCTGAGCACCAAAAAGTGTTGCCTTTTATGATGGCGATAAAAGCAGAACGCCACGTTATTGATTACTCTATTTAGTAATGTTTGAGGCTGGTAGCTTTGGCTTATGGGCGATGTTTGCATTTTGGATTAGTGCTATTGGTGGCATTATATTAGCCGTTCAATGGGCTAGCAAAAGAGGCAAGAAAAGCCCGGCATCTCCTGATATTATTCGTCAATCACTCAAAAAACGTTTGGCCGATGGCGAGATCAGCGAGGAAGAATATCAACGGCGTTTAAACGAGCTATAAAAAAAGCCGAATAGACGTATACGTCTATTCGGCTTTAAACTCAGTATCAAATTGATCCAGAAGTGATTACCCCACCCACTTCCGTGCATTTCTAAACATTCTCATCCATGCGCCGTCTTCAGACCAATCTTCTGGTGACCAACTATTTTGCACGGCTCTAAAGCAACGTTCAGGGTGAGGCATCATAATGGTGAAACGCCCATCATCTGTTGTTAAGCCTGTAACTCCTTGCGCTGAACCATTCGGGTTGAACGGGAATTGCTCCGTTACTTCACCTTCGTGGTCAATATACCTAAGAGCAATATGACCACTCACTTGACCATCAGTAAATTCGGTACGCCCTTCGCCGTGAGCAATGGCAACCGGCATTTGTGAACCTTCCATACCCGCCAATAAAATAGATGGCGAGCTTTGAATTTCAACCATTGCTACTCGTGCTTCAAACTGCTCTGATTCGTTACGTACGAAACGTGGCCACTCTTGCGCGCCGGGAATTAACTCATGCAAGTTAGATAGCATTTGGCAACCATTACAAACGCCTAAACCAAAGGTATCGGTACGGTTAAAGAAGTCGCTGAATGTTTTTCTTGCTTGTTCGTTGAAGAGGATTGATTTTGCCCAACCTTCACCCGCGCCCAATACATCACCGTAGGAGAAACCACCACAAGCCGCTAAACCAACGAAAGCAGACAGGTCTTTTTCACCCGAAATTAGTTCACTCATATGAACATCAACCGACTCAAAGCCCGCCTTGGCAAAGGCAACCGCCATTTCAACGTGCCCATTAACACCTTGCTCACGCAAAATAGCCACCTTAGGTCGGTCATTTAAACCTTCAACAATATTGTCGTTTTGGTCAAAGCTTAACGAGGCAAATAAGCCTGTATCATCATTATTGCTGATACGTGCAAACTCATCGGCTGCACAATCGGCATTATCACGTAATGCCTGCATTTTGTACGATGTTTCCGACCATGCTTGCTGCAATTCGGCACGTGTTTCATTCAACATTTCCTTGCCTTTTTCACGCACGATAATCCGCTGTGAATTATTCGCCGAACCAATAACTGACACATAATCGGCCAAACCATTCGCCTTTAGTGCATCCAATACCGCCGCTTCATTCGACTGGCTAACTTGAATAACCGCACCCAGCTCTTCATTAAATAATGTGCTGAGTAGATCTGTTGATAGATCAATATCAATACCGCAACGTCCAGCAAAGGCCATCTCGGTAACGGTTGCCCATAAGCCGCCATCAGAACGATCGTGATAGGCCAATAACTGCCCTGCTTCGTTCAACTGCTGAATGCTGTTAAAGAAGGCTTTGAAAGTGTCGGCACTGTCTAAATCAGGCACTTGCTCACCCATCATTTGCTGGGTTTGCGCCAACACAGAACCTGCCATACGGTTTTTACCCGCACTAAGGTCAATAAGGATTAAGCTAGAATCTTGCTCTGTTATTAACTGTGGCGTTAAGGTTTTACGCACATCTTTTACGGGAGAGAATGCGGTAATAATGAGAGATAAAGGCGAACTCACTGTTTTTTCTTGCCCCTCATCTTTCCACGACATTCTCATCGACATCGAGTCTTTACCCACGGGAATCGCCAAACCTAAGCTTGGACAAAGTTCCATACCCACGGTTTTTACGGTATCAAATAAAATGGCATCTTCACCCGCTTCGCCACAAGCCGCCATCCAGTTAGCGGATAGGCAAACCTCATCTAAAGCACGAATGTTTGATGCGGCTAAGTTGGTTAATGCTTCACCTATCGCCATGCGGCCTGATGCTGGCCCGTCGATAATAGCCAATGGTGTACGTTCGCCAAGCGACATCGCTTCACCGCTATAGTGGTTAAAACCACTGGCAGTTACTGCAACATCAGCCACGGGAATTTGCCAAGGGCCGACCATTTGATCTCGCGCCACTAAACCTGTGACTGAACGATCACCAATATGAATTAAGAATGACTTATCTGCCACCGCTGGGAAGCGCAACACTTGGTAAGCGGCTTGTTTCAAGTCGAATGCTTTTGCATCATACGCAGGTACATTGCTTTCAACATGGCTCACGTCACGTTCCATTTTTGGTGGTTTACCAAAGAGTAACGACATGGGTAAATCAATCGGCTGATTATCAAATAAACGGTCGTTCAATATCAGTTGTTCATCGGCAGTGGCTTCGCCAATATGGGCGAATAAGCAACGCTCACGCTCACACATTTTTTTAAATTCTTCTAGGCGATCAGCTTTTAGCGCAATCACATAACGTTCTTGCGATTCGTTACACCAAATTTGCATGGGTGATAAGCTGCTATCGGCACATAGAATATCACGCAGTTCAAAACGACCGCCCAAATCACAATCGTGAATAATTTCAGGCACGGCATTTGATAAACCACCCGCACCCACATCATGAATAGAAATAACTGGGGTGTTGTTGCCCATCGCATTACACGCGTCAATCACCTCTTGGCAACGACGCTGCATTTCTGGATTTTCACGTTGAACAGAGGCAAAATCTAAATCTTCAGAACCTTCTGATGATGTTTGTGAAGAGGCTGCGCCCCCACCTAAACCAATCAACATCGCTGGCCCGCCTAATACGATAATCGGTGAACCCGGTTCAATCGCTTGTTTTAACGCGTGCATGGGACGGACTGAACCCACTCCACCTGCCAACATAATAGGTTTATGGTAACCACGTGATTTAGTGCCGTTTGAACCCGGTACATTTTGTTCAAAAGTACGGAAGTAGCCCGTTAAATTAGGGCGACCAAATTCATTATTAAACGCTGCTCCGCCTAATGGGCCTTCAAGCATAATATCCAAGGCCGATGCAATACGCTCCGGTTTACCAATGCTTTGCTCCCAAGGTTGCTGATAACCGGGAATATTCAAATGCGAGACGGTAAAACCGGTTAACCCTGCTTTGGTACGAGAACCACGGCCTGTTGCGCCTTCATCACGAATTTCACCGCCTGAGCCTGTTGCCGCACCGGGGTAAGGTGAAATAGCAGTTGGATGATTATGCGTTTCAACCTTCATTAAATACGGCACGTGTTCTTCCACAAAGTGATAGGCACGGCTTTCTGGGTGACGAAGTGCCACATCAGCATCACTGCCTTCTGCGACGGCTGCATTATCGCTGTATTTAGAAATAATACCTTTTGGGCTTTTTGCTGCGGTATTTTTGATCATGCCGAACAAGCTGTCTTGCTTCTTCTCGCCGTCTATTTGCCAATCAGCATTGAAAATTTTATGTCGGCAATGCTCAGAATTTGCCTGCGCAAACATCATCAGCTCAATATCATTCGGGTTACGGCCTAAAGCAGCAAAGTTTTCTACCAAATAATCAATTTCATCAGCCGATAAAGCCAAACCCATGGTTTGGTTTGCATCAACCAAAGCTTGACGACCTGCTGATAAAATATCAACCGATGCTAAACTTCCTGGTTCAGCCTGTACAAACATATCGTCTGGCTGCTGACCATCACGCAATACACGTTCTGTCATGCGGTCGTAAAGCAGTTCGGCTACTTGGCTTAACTGAGCACCGTTTAGTTCGCCCTGTACATAATAAGCAACGCCGCGTTCTAAGCGATTAACTTGTGTTAAACCGCAATGCTGAGCAATATCCGTTGCCTTACTAGACCACGGAGATAAGGTGCTCGCACGTGGCGCAACCAATAAACGTGTGCCCGTATGTTCTACCGCATCACATTTAGGTCCGTAACTTAATACCTGTTCTAACTTTGCTAAATCGGCAGCTGATAGCTTGCCCGATACATCTGCAAAGTGAATATACTCAGCACTAATCGCAGTCACTTGCGGAATAATGGTGCTTAATTTTTTCAGTAAACGTTGCTGACGAAATTCAGATAGTGCGCTGCTTCCAGTTAGTTCAAGCATGTAGAGTCTCTTTAGTGTTTATTGGGATGCCGCGTAGGCATGTTGTTTAATAGTAGTGGATAAAACTTTATTCACTGAGGGTTATATTACCAAGTGAAAGCGTACTTTAATTCGATGTTAAAACACGCCAACCTAGACCTTCTTTCTGATCGATAATTTGTGGCCACGCTCGATCGCACTGTAGCGCTGAACTCACACTGTTTAGCACGATATCAGGGCAGTTATTCTTTTCGCTAATATGCGCTAAGGCTAAATGCTGTAAATTACTCACATCTAACTGCTGCAACAGTTCAACGGCTTGCTGGTTATCTAAATGCCCCCAGTCACCGAGCACACGACGCTTTAGTGATTCAGGGTAAACACCGTTCACTAGCATCTCGCGGTCATAGTTACATTCAAGCAATAAACCATGGCAGCCTTTTAAGGCATCCACCATATGCGGCGTAATAGAGCCTGTATCGGTCATCACACCCAATTTTATATTGTTTGATTTAAAAACAAATTGCGTCGGCTCTCTGGCATCATGTGGAACTAAAATAGGTTCTATTTCAATAGCGCCCAAATTAAACGTTTGATGACTATTGAAACACTGTACGCCATCAAGCTTTTTTATCATCGCGCTGGTGCCATGGCTTGCCCAAACGGGGATATCGTAACGTCTTGAATAACGCCCCACTCCAGCCACATGATCGCTATGTTCATGGGTGACCAAAATAGCATCAATATCATGTCCACTAACGGCTAACTTTTCTAATCGTTTATCGGTTTCTTTTGTTGAGAAACCATTATCAATCATTAATAAGGTATCAGCACACTCAACCAAGGTTGAGTTTCCCCGGCTACCACTACCCAGGGAAGCAAATCTCACGAGTCTAGTTCAGTGAGTAAACGGCTTAGTATCTCGGCTGATACGGCATCAGAAATAGACTGCTGCTCTTCGTCTAGCACGCGAACAGTTACACCTTCGGTCATCTGCTTTAATTCAACGATATACACCGTTGTTTCCGCGCTACTCCAAAAAGATAAGCCCGACAACATACTTTCTGACTCAGCTTCTTGTGCAATATTTAAGTAAACCAAACTTGATTGACGATTTTTATCTTCAATATCGTAATCTAACGTGTCTAATGCCAAGACAGTTTTACGCCAAGCATTGCGCAAAGTATCACGTATAAGTAAATGACTACTGTCACCTTGATCGATCAATTCAACCTTGGCTTGCTCATCACTCAATGGCGTTGTTTCAAGCTGAGCGTATTGGTCAGCCTTTGCTACCGCGTCTTTCGCACCACCATCGTATTCATTTTTCTGCTGTCCACTCAGTAATTCTGGTGGAAGCTCCAACTCAGGAAGCTGGTGTGCTTTTTTGTAATTTTCTTTTTCATCAATAAAAACACCATCCGCTGATGGCAGCATACTGCAGGCATTTAAAGCTAAAGAAATTAAGGCTATAGCACCTAGTTTAATCGTTACTGCTGGCATATTCATCAACGTCTCTTTTTTCATTTTATTGTGCAGCAACCATAGCTGCTTTAACGGTGCCTTCACTGCCTGCTGTTAACCAAGTCATCGGCAAGCGAATACCTTTATTAATTAAACCTAATTCACATACTGCCCATTTAACAGGAATAGGGTTAGATTCTATGAACAAATCACGGTGCAGCGGTTGCAGATCTTTATCAAAATCTTTCGCTGCATCGGCATCACCAGCAAGGGCTTTTTCACACATGGCGTGTAATTTAGCCGGTGCTACATTGGCTGTAACCGAAATACTGCCTTTTGCGCCCATCAGGATTAACTCACACGAACTAGCATCATCACCTGAGTAAACGGCAAAATTCTCATCACTTAATGCAATAAGTGCTTTACCCACGGCCATATCACCGGTCGCGTCCTTTATGCCGACGATATTTTTAATATCTTTTAATTTTGCCACCGTTTCAGGCAACATATCGCACGCAGTACGGCCCGGCACATTGTATAAAATTTGTGGAATATCCACCGCTTCAGCAATGGCCTTATAGTGCTGAACCAAACCCTCTTGAGTTGGCTTGTTGTAGTAAGGCGTTACCAGTAAACAGGCATCAGCGCCTGCATCAGCAGCACTACGTGTTAGGTTAATCGCCTCAGTTGTTGAATTAGCGCCTGTTCCGGCAATAACGGGAATACGCCCAGCGACCATCTCGACCACCTGACGAATCACTTGGCAATGCTCTTTTTCATCCAACGTGGCTGATTCGCCCGTTGTACCCATTGCCACAATGGCGTCAGTTCCCTGCTCTATATGAAACTCAACTAGCTTTCGCAAATTAGCCTCATCAAGTGAGCCATTTTCATGCATAGGGGTTACGAGTGCGACAATACTGCCTTGAAACATAGTTAAATCCAATTTTAAGCGATAATAATAAGAGACCTTTTCACAGGAGCTCTTTCGCTCCTATGCATCGTTAAAAACGTGCTCAATCGGTCATTTACTACAGTAAACTCCCTCATTCCGCGCATTTTTACCTTACCTAGAAACGAAATCTTCTTCCGTGCAAAAGTCTCAATAAAGCTTGTTTGAATTTAAAGCGTAAAAAATCATTTTTCAACACCGAAATGACGATATTTAAGACTGAGCTAAACAGTTAATTATTCAAACAAGCAAACTATTATAGGCTACAACTAAAAACCAGTCTGCTAAAATAGTGTAAAAATAACCCTCTTTTCACAGGACTAATACCGTATGAGTATCGTAGAACTTAACCAAACCATTAGCGATTTTACTTGCGCCACCACAGCAAACGAAGCAATGACACTGACTAGCCTTAAAGGCTCGAATATTGTTATCTATTTTTACCCTAAAGATAACACCCCTGGCTGCACTCAAGAAGGGCAAGAGTTCCGCGATAATTATGCTGAATTTCAAGCCGCTAACACGGTTATATTCGGTGTTTCCCGTGACTCGATCCGCGTTCACACAAACTTTAAAGCTAAACACGCGTTCCCGTTTGAGCTTATTAGCGACCCTGATGAATCTTTATGCAAACAGTTTGACGTGATTAAATTAAAAAAACTCTATGGCAAAGAATATATGGGCATTGAGCGCAGCACTTTTTTAATTAATACAGACGGTGTTTTAATTAAGGAATGGCGCAAAGTTAAAGTAAAGAACCACGTCGCCGATGTGTTAGCCTCCGTGCAAGCACTTTAATAAACCAAAGCAGCCATGACATTACCGACAGAGCATCCGCTACGTTACCGTTTATTCAACGAATCCCATGCGCGGCCCTATGCTGAGTTATCCGCACCTCTGCAGGTTTCTTATTTGGTTTTGCTAACGGGCGAACTATCGCCTAAAAATGAGTGTGAACACTTACGAGCATTGGCGGAACGGTATGCCGTGGCACCGCCCATTGATGGCACCACCCATTACGATGCGGATTTTGGACGTTTTTCAATGCGATGGGAAAAGCATACCGAGTTTTCAAGTTATTCCTTCTACGCCAACAAGCAATGCAGCGCACCGTTTTCTTGTAAAGTTATCGACGAAGTACCTGATGAATGGTTGCAAAACATTCAAGGTGAATTATTAGTTGCTCAGCATATAGAAATTTTATCTTTTCACGATGCAAAACTAAGTCAGCAAGACATCTCTAACTTATTCCAAGAAGATAGCTTAGTGGGAAGCTTAGTGGGAGGAAAAGAGGCTGAAGCATGGACTGATTTTAGGCTTCAAAAAGATGGCTTTAGCCGCGTATTGGTGCTGAATAAATCGTTAACGCCGCAAACAACCAGCCGGCTGGTTCAGCATTTACTCGAATTAGAAGCGTACCGTATGCTGGCATTACTCGGCTTACCATTGGTTAATGAATATGGCACGACCATCACCGATATGGGACAACAGCTAACCGATTTAACCCAGCGTATATCCAGTACCCACTCACTGGATGAAGAAAGATTACTGCTGGATCAGCTAACGACGTTAGAGGCCAATATTGAAAAGATTATTGCGGCCACTTCTTATCGTTTTAGCGCAACAAAGGCTTATGAAGCCATCGTTACCGATCGTTTAACAAGAATCCATGAAAACCGTATCGATGGCAGACAAATGCTTTCTGGTTACTTAGAACGTCGATTCCAGCCCGCGATGAATGCGTGTGAGTCCCTAGCCACCCGCTTAGAAACCCTCTCTCGACACATGGCTAGAGCCACGCAAATTCTTATGGCGAGAGTGAGTTTAGCGCTGGAGTCTCAAAACCGTGACTTGCTTAATTCAATGGATAGGCGCGCCAAATTACAGCTACGTCTACAAGAAACCGTTGAAGGCTTATCCATTGCCGCGATTAGTTATTACGTTGTTGGCTTAATCAGCTACCTAGCAAAGGCCGCTAAAGCATCAGGCATCGCTATTAATACGGACTTAGTTATTGGCTGTTCAATACCCATCGTCATTACTGTTGTATGGTTTGGTTCGCGTAAGGTTAAAAAGAAGTTACTTAATAGCTCTAAAACCTAAACAGCGGCACAACCTGTTTAACCCCAGCAATAGAACCCACAAACTCTGTTGCTCGTTGCGCTGTTTCTTTACTTAATTGATCACCCAATAAATAAACATATTTATCCGAGACAACAATTTTAATGGTATCCGCCTGATCAATAACTGAAGCGTGTAATAATTTATTTAAAAGTGTCGCGCGCAATAAGTCATCATCACTTTGCTGCACCTCAGTCATGGGTATACCGACTCTAACTTCGTTATAAAAGCGGTTCACCGTGCTGCACTCTTCGGCTGTTTTTAAGTTAAAACGTCGACGATCGTTCGCTGCACTTTTAGCCGCTTTTTTACCACAAACCTGCGCATTGGAAGGCTCTACATTATTCACATCACCTTGCAGCCATTTTAAATTCGCGGTATCTAACACCAACGCTTGAACCTGATTTTTCAATGCTTGTGTTGTGGCTTGTCCGGCAATTAATACTGAACCACGATTACGTGACACGAGAATATGTGTATTTTCACGCAGCGCAGCGTTGCGCAACACGGCAGAATCCACCTTAAATTCAAAACTGGCGTCTTTTAACTGCCCCTCTATACCCGTTGCCGTATCAGCAAATAATCGATCACCAATATCGGATAAGTTAAATGCGCTAGCGCTGCTGGCAACAAAAAGTGAGGCACAAAAAAGGGCGGTTGAAAGTTTCATACTAATCCTATCTAGAAAATATTATTGATGCTCTAACGCAAGCGGTTCCCTCGGCCAAGCCACCATAACGGCCTGCACCAAGGTTGCCAGCGGGATGGCGAAGAATACGCCCCAAAACCCCCAAATACCACCAAAAAACAAAATAGCGACAATAATTGCCACTGGGTGAAGGTTCACTACTTCTGAAAATAGTAGAGGCACAAGCACATAACCATCTAAGGCTTGAATAATAAAGAAAACGCTCATCAAGAAAACAAACTCATTACTCCACGTCCATTGCACATACGCAATCATTAACACCGGAATAGTCACCACCGTTGCGCCCACATACGGCACTAACACTGATAAGCCGACCAAGAAGCTCAGTAGCATCGCATAATGCAAACCCAGTAGGTTAAACGCGATAAAACACGCCGCCCAAACAATGAGAATCTCCCATACTTTGCCTCTAACATAATTAGCAATTTGTTGATTAACCGTTGCCCAAACCTCTTTGGTTAAGCGGCGCTCTGCTGGCAGGTAAGAACCAAACCATTCAATAATATCGGCTTTATCCATTAAAAAGAAAAACACCATCATTGGCACCAGCATTAGGTAAACAATGAGTGCCACCGCATTTAAGACCGATGCCGCTGAGAAGGACAATAGGCTTTGCCCATACTTAACGCCTTCGGCACTTAGCTGACCAAAAATGATGCTAACCTGTTCTTCTGAAATAAGTTCGGGGTATTTTTCAGGCAGCCCCATAAACAAATCAATACCCTGGTTCACCATGCTCGGTAATTGCTGTGCTAGCTGAACTGTTTGAATAGATAGCAAAGGCACTAAGCCAAAAATCATATACGATAACAAGCCCATAAAGACGCCAAATGAGGCAATAACTGCTAATTTACGGTTTAAGCCTAGCCGCTGAACTTTAACAACCATTCCCTCCAGTAAATAAGCAATAACAATACTCGCCAAAACAGGCGACAGCACATCACCCACCCACAATATAACGAACAAGCCCGCTAACAGCATACCCACTAAAACTAATGCCTCAGGGTTCATTAGCACACGGTTAAACCATTGTTTTATATAATCCATTTATGTCTTATTTTTTATTAATCATTTAAGGAATAGAGACCTCTGCATAACGTAGCGAGCGCCGGCAAGACACCAGACGTAGGCGCTTTAGGCAACCCCGTATTGTCTAGCGCAGTAGTTATGCAGAGGTCTCGAATAGTAACCATCGCCATTATGGCCAAGCATGTAGCAGTATAAAGTAAGGGTAGGCTTGAAAGTAGCCCGATAAATACCCGGTGAGCAATGCGACAACTGTAAATCCTAATAAACCTCGACTTATTCGCTTCACCACATCCAGCGCCAGTGCATAGTGTCCGTCGTTTGTTGCGTCACGCCCCCACATTGACAACAGAACACCACAAATGACTGCCAGCGCAACTGACACCACACCAGCAAACATCGACACACACCACGGGCATTGCTGCAAAGCTTTTGAGTCGTGAATATTACAATGGCTATCCAAGCCCTCCCAAGGCCACGTGCAGCCACAATCAAACATCAAACCACATAACGGTGTAATTAACAGCAACGCTGCTAGCAGCATTAAGCCACCTGTTTGATAACGCACAGTCCACCATTTAATCATGTCACCACCTGATTCGTTGTTCACTGCAAGCATAGTACTCCGCCAAGAACTCATTGCAAGTGGCTTAATGCTTTACAGCCCCGTGAAATATAGCGACACTGAGTATTTATACTTAAACAAACCTGCCCCTATGTCATCGTCATCAAAAAAAGTTATTTATGCTGCGCTCGTAGGTAACAGCCTTATCTCTATCACCAAGTTTATTGCTGCCTTCTACTCAGGCAGCTCCGCCATGTTATCGGAAGGCATACACTCATTGGTCGATACAGGCAACCAATGTTTACTGCTCCACGGCTTAAAAAAAGCCAAACAACCTGCCGATGCACAGTTCCCTTTCGGGCATGGTAAAGAAATCTATTTTTGGAGTTTTGTGGTTGCCATTCTCATTTTTGCTGTCGGTTCAGGCGTGTCTATTTATGAAGGCATCCACCATATTATGGCGCCCACACAAATGGGCGACCCCACATTAAGCTTTATCGTACTTGGGCTAGCCTTAGTGTTTGAAGGCGCTGCTTGGTATTTTGCACTACAAGAATTTAGCCGTAGCAAAGGAAAATGGGGCTATATTGACGCCGTAAAACGTGGCAAAGACCCGTCTATATTTGTTGTGCTATTTGAAGACTCTGCCGCCATGCTAGGCCTAGTAGTTGCCTTTATTGGTATAGCCATATCACACTACAGCGGCAACCCAATATACGATGGTATTGCCTCGGTTATTATCGGCTTGATTCTGGGCGGAACCGCCATTTGGCTAGCCTATGAAACCAAGAGCCTACTCATAGGCGAAAGCGCCAACCCTGAACTGGTGAAGGACATTCGTCAAATTGTTGAGAAGCACCGAGCAGTTGACTCTATCCACGAGCTGCTCACCATGCATATGGGGCCTGATTTTATTCTCGTCACGATGAATGTCGATTTTAACAATGAACTCAATGCTGGTGAATTAGAGCAAACTATCGCTACGATGGATCAACAAATCAAACAACAGCACCCCAATGTTAAGCGTGTATTTATTGAAGCTGAAGCGTGGCGTGCAACAACACCTGCAATAAACACCTAAACCGCCCGTTACCGGCCCAATAGAAACCCTAAACTAAGATGTTATAACCCTCCAATATGAACAATAAATTAGATGCATTAGGTGCTGTATTTGTAGGCTTTACCGTTTTATTTTGTGGGTTAGGGTTTTATTGGATATTCTCCGACATCAATGCAAACATCGCCGCTAAAATAGGATTTTCATCTTTTTGGTTGATACTCAGCTTTATGTTCACAGTCTACAGCTTAGGTATAGGCAGAAGCGAAGAGAGAACTAAAATCAAAATACCTAAATATCCGGCAATATGTATTTTTTCTATTGCGGGTGTATTGTTGATGGTCGCTACTGTTGTTAACGGTGACTTATAACAAGGCAATTAAAACTTGCCCACAAATAACGTGGGCTGAACTCGCTAACGCTCGCCTTTTATTGCAACGATGTGCCTTTACCACTTCATCATCGGTGCGGGGTTTAATGGGTGCTTAAGAAACCAGCGCCAAGCCTTAACCCCTAGACCTTTATGAAAACCCGCATTGGGAAACTCTGCTTTCAATTCAGCAATTAACGATTTTTCCACACCAAAACGCACCATCCCCCATGAGAAATCTACCAAATCACCCTGCCTAAACAGCTCGACTAAAGGATAAGCTGATTCCTTAACCGCTCTTATTTTATGGTGCTCAGAAATCATCAAGCTAATTTCCTCAGACCAAGCATCAAGTTTATTACGTTGTAAATAGGCCAACGCAGGCACAATAGAAGGCTCGATATAATCAATCGTCTTTTCTATCCAAATACCCACGTCATGAAAAGCCGCTGCAATAATAATTTTTTGCTTATCTTCTTCACTGCAATCCATCAGTGCAAAACAATAATGCACCATCCGATACACATGATTATGGTAGCCCTCATAGTCTTCACCAATCACGTCTTCCCACTCAGCTAATAACTCTTCTAGCAAAGGTATTTGCGGTTTTATGTCCATAGAATCATCACTATTATTATGAACTTCCATTATCTAGTGAGAATACTTTGAATGTTAGAGACCAAATAGACATAATACAGGCGAAAAATGACAGTCCTGTAGAGATGAGCATAAACATAGCAATCATAAATTACCCCGATGCATTGAAATCGGCCGTATACGGTCTAGAAGAAATGTTTAACTTAAGCAACCAGTTATGCGACGAGCATGGCTTGGAACAACGGTTTAACGTTAACATCCTTCAACTTGATGAGTTGGCGCAAGCACAAGCCAAGTTAAAACAACATGCCGTGATACTACCGCCCAGCATTGTTGGTGACTTTTACCTAAAACCTAGTGATAAGCTTCTAAACTGGTTACGCCAGCAACACAAGCAAGGCAGTCTATTATGCTCCGCCTGTGCAGGTTCATTTATCATCGCTGCCACCGGCTTGCTTGCTAAGCGCGAAGCAACCACCCACTGGGGCTTAACAAATGACTTCAGCGATTTATACCCGCAAGTAAAACTCAGCCCTAATAAAATCCTCTGCAACGATGGCGACATTATTACCGCCGCCGGCATGATGTCTTGGTTAGACCTTGGGCTAGAGTTGGTCGCACAATGCACGTCTCATGCAATTATGCGTCAATTAGGGAAGATTCTAGTTATTGATACAGGACAACGTGAACAGCGTTTTTATCAACAGTTCTCCCCTCGTTTAAATCATACCGATGAAGAAATATTAGCCTGCCAACACACTATTCAGCGCGATTACGCAAACCCATTAAAAGTTAGCGAACTGGCCAGTAGTACCCACTTAATTGAACGCACATTTTTACGCCGTTTCAGCAAAGCAACGGGGCTAAAACCAAACGAATACATTCAGCGCATCCGAATTCAAAAAGCCTGCGACCTACTCGAAAGCAGCCAAAAAACCGTCGAATTGATTGCCAGCGAAGTAGGCTATGAAGATGTCAGTAACTTCCGCCGAAACTTTGTTCGTATCACCGGGTTAAGCCCTCGCGCCTTCAAACAACGTTTTGTTGCTCCTAACAAAGCGAGTAAGAAAGCAGCCGTAAAACCTAATGACGAAGACAAAGAAGCTAGCGCCGCTTAAAGTTCATTTGCAATAACAAGCCCAGCACAATAAATAAAGTACCAATGCCTAAGGTGAGCGTCAACTCTTCTCCCAGCCAGAGGGCAGAAAACAAAATGCCGGCTAACGGAATCGTCAAAAAGCTTAACGACACCGTTATTGCCGGTAAAATTTGTGCCACGCGAATAGCAGCCCACTGACCAAACGCCGTCGTTAACACACCGCAATAGATAAGAATCGTAATCAGCTCCGTATTCCACACCGTATCACGTGTTTCCGAAAAGTAAGCAATAGGGATAACAATCGAAAGCCCCACGCACATCTGCCAAGGTGCTAGCTCCAACGCACTCCCTTTCCACTGGTGTTTTCTTACCTGCAAAATAGACACCGCCCAACATAAGGCCGCTAACAACAGTAATACATTACCTTTTAAAACCGCTGCGTTCGACCAATCAAAACCAAAGGGGTTAAACAGCACCAACAAACCGCACACACCCACACCAACACCCAGCAAGGTTTTAGGTGACACCTGTTCTTTCAATAAAAAATAGGCGCCCGGCGTTACCCATAATGGCGTGGTATAAGATAATAATGCAGCCCGCCCAGCACTCACTTCAGCCAAACCTAAGTTCACCAAACTGGTTAAGCAAGCAAACTGCAACACCCCTACCCCCATCACAATAGGAAAGTCTTGTTTATGCGGCAACTTCAAACGGCCCAAAAATAGCAGTAAAATCACCAAAGAAGCCAAGGCAATCAGCAAGCGAATAACGGTAAACCATAAGGGATCTATCCAGGTCAGGCCTATTTTCATAATCGGCCAAGTCAGTCCCCAAATAACCACCAACGACACCAGCAAAAACCAAACAGACGACACAAGCTTATTCACGCAGATTCCCTTCACAAAAACGACCAATATAGCACGCAGCGACTAAAGCAACCGATTGCTTGGTAAAAGATCAGCCCATAGGCTGCATCATCAACAAGCAGCTATGGCCAACGAAGGTATTTAATACCGAGCCACACTCATCATTCAGCGAGTTAAGGCTCACCCGAATCATTACCTTGAACAGTTTCCACATCACTTTCCACGGGAATATAATCAATTTCTAGCTCAGCTTTTTCCGTAAAATAATGAGGCAATTCGGCTTTTATAGCCGGCGCTAAGTTTTTAAACTCGCCCACTTGCTTAACCAAGTTCCCCCGGCCACTGACCAATTGACCTTCCGCCTTACTATAAGATTCCGCTGCTTTATCCAAGCCTTTCTTAACCCCTTCAAAGTTAGCGAGGAAAGAATTTAGCTTTTTGAAAACACTTTCAGCCTTTCTTGCTAAGGCAACCGTATGTTTATTTTGGTCTTCATAACGCCATAACTGACGAACAATATTCAAGCTAGTCAATAAAGTTGTCGGCGTTGCCACTAATACATTATTTTCAATCGCTGCTTGAAACAAGCCCTCATCCGCTTTCAGCGCTTCCACAAAAGCAGATTCAATAGGCACAAACATAAAAACCATTTCAGGTGAATTTAAACCCGGCAAGCGGTAATAATCTCTATCCGCCAATTCTTTAATACGGTCACTCATCACACTAACATGCTCGGCTAACGCGGCTTTTCGCTCAGCTTCATCATCACTATTAATAAAACGAACATAGGCATTAAGAGAAACTTTAGCATCAATAATAAGGTGTTTATCTTGGGGTAAATAAACAACCGCATCAGGCCGTTGTCGCCCGTCTTCAGTGGTAAAAGACACTTCCCGCTTATAATCTTTACCCAATTGCAAACCGGATCGGTCTAAAACATTTTCAAGAATCAACTCACCCCAATTGCCTTGCAGCTTTTTTTGCCCCTTTAAAGCGGTTGATAGCTCATGCGCTTCCGTTGTGATTTTTTGGTTTAACTCCTTAAGAGATTCAAGCTCTTTTTTAAGCTCACCGTGCTGCAACGCATCCCTGTTATGAATTTCCTGAATTTCTTTTTTAAAACCATCAATTGATTGTTGAAAAGGGTTCATTACCGAAGATAAACTCGATTGACTACTTTCCTGCAGGGCCTTCGTTTTGCTATCAAGAATATCGTTTGCCAACACTTTAAACTGTTCGCTCAACGCCTTTTTTTGCTCTTCAAACTGCTCTAACTGCTTAGCATGCCCAAGCTCACGTTCCGACAATGAGGTTTTCAACTCAGCATAATCAGCCGTGAGAGCATTATATTTCCCCTGTAATAAATCACATTTAGCATCGAGTTCAACATTTGTTTTTTTAGCGTCATCGTAGTTTTCTTGAATTTGATTCGCTTTAACTTCAAAGGCTCTCGATTGCTTACCTAATTCAGATTGAAGCTGCTGCCGCTCATCCAAAGACGCTCTTAATTCAGTTGAATTCTCATTAGATTCTTGCAAACGAGTTTGTAAATCAGCTTGTTGACGCATAACAACTTCTAACCTTGCTTGCGTGGACTCATCTGATTTTTCAGCCTTATGCTTTTGTTCCGCCAGCAAAACCAGCTTCTCTTCGCTATCTCGACGGCTCTCAAGCAGCTCCTTTTTTTGCGCGGTTACCGACTCAAGCTCCGTTTGTGATTTTTGCTGTTTAAGCTCAAGCTGATGAACAGCATCGGCTGTTTGAATACCTTTTAGCGATAATTCAGACACCTCAGCTTGAAGAAGCGCGTTACCCTTCGTCAAGCTCTCTAACTCGTACTGTTGCTGCAATAACGCTTTCCTACTTTTAGCGCCCACCACATAATAAACAACAAGCCCTGACAAGAACGCAGCCACAACCCCAGTTAATATAAATTCCATGCCTTTTACCCTTAATTAAACGTTACAAACCCAAGCGGCCTTACCACGCAGCAACCTTAGTCGCTTACACTTTCATCTCCCGCTCAATTATAACAACTCAATTGTAATTTTGCGGATGGAGCTTAACCCTGCATTAGCGCATTATCGGCTCCGCAGTTAATAGGGGCCGCAACTGCTGCCAAACCTTATCCGCAATAATTGGCTGCGCTTTTTCATTCGGGTGCAAACCATCTTGCTGCATCATCTCTTTCGCTAGGGCAATATCTTGCAAAATAAAGGGCACCAAGGCCACCCCCATTTCTTCAGCCAAATCGGGATAATTACGGTAGAACATATCCGTATAACGTTTGCCATAATTTGCCGGAATACGCATGCTAAGCAATAACACACGCGCACCTGTTTTACGTATTCGTCTGACCAATTCACGTAGATTTTTCTTAATTAAAACCGGCGGCATGCCGCGTAAACCATCGTTTGCACCCAGTTCGAGGATCACAATCTCAGGGGTATATTGCTCCAAAGCCTTATCTATTCGACCCAGCCCACCCGCCGTCGTGTCACCACTAATGCTTTTGTTAATTAACCGATAAGGGCTGTTTTGTTCGTGCAGTGTTTGTTGTAATAAGCTAACCCAGCCTTTTTCCATCGGCATACCGTAACCGGCACTAAGGCTATCACCCAACACCACAATGGTTTTGGCGAAAGGTGCCGAAGAAAACAATACGATTAATAACAAATAAAATCTGATCATGTCGAAAATTAGCCACCCTATTATTGAAACCAAAAACTTGGAAAAAACGGTCACGGTCGCAGATGGTGATTTAACGATTCTAAGCGCCGTTGATTTAACAATTAACCAAGGGGAAAGTATAGCGATTGTGGGCGCATCTGGCTCGGGTAAATCGACCTTACTGGGTTTGCTCGCAGGCTTGGATAGCCCAACTAGCGGCAGTATAAAACTCAACAATGAAGAACTAACCGCCTTAGATGAAGACGGCCGCGCCGAGGTTAGAAATAAGCTAGTTGGTTTTGTATTCCAATCATTCCAACTCATGCCCTACTTCACCGCACTTGAAAACGTGGCCTTGCCGCTGGAATTACGTGGTGATAAACATGCAATAAAAACCGCCACCGCCTTACTGCAACGCGTTGGGCTGGGCCATCGTTTAGACCACACCCCAATGAAACTCTCTGGCGGTGAACAACAACGCGTCGCTCTGGCGCGTGCATTCGTCAGCCAACCCGCTATTTTATTTGCCGATGAACCAACAGGAAATTTAGACAGTAAAACCGGCGAGCAAATTATCGAACTACTCTTTGAACTAAACCAAGAACAAAACACCACCTTGGTCTTAGTAACCCACGATACCGCGCTAGCATCACGCTGCCAGCGTAGCGTACACATTGATGCGGGGCGGCTTGTATGAACCGGCTGAGTTTAGCATTACGTTTTTTAAGCCGTGATGCTCGGCACGGGGAACTAACCCTTTTAACCTTGGCTTTGATTATCGCGGTCAGCAGCTCCACCGCGATTAGTTTATTTGCCGATCGTTTACACCGCACAATGAACCTGCAAGCCGCAGAATTTTTAGCCGCCGATTTGGTCATCAGCAGTTCCGCAAAAATCCCTCAGGCTTGGCTTGATAAATCTAAACAAATGGGGCTTAAACAGGCCGCAACGGCTGAATTTCCAACCGTGCTCATAGAAAACGATGAGTTACTATTGGTTGGGGTTAAAGCCGTCAGCAAGGCTTACCCCTTGCGCGGGCACTTATCAACCATGGCCGACACTGATGCACAAGAACGCATACAACAACAAGGGCCACCTGCTGGCTCGGCCTGGGCCGACAAACGAGTATTATCAGCCTTAAAATTGAGCATTGGTGATTCCATAACCGTTGGTGAAAAAACCTTACGACTCACCCAAATTATTAGTTACGAACCCGACAAACGCGGCAACATTTATAGCCTATCGCCCCGTGTGATGATAAATGATCTAGATTTGCTGGCGACAAACGTATTGCAACCGGGCAGCCGTGTGCGCCACTTTTTTCAATTTAGCGGCGATGCCGCAGCCGTTCAACGTTTCAATACTTGGGTAAAACCATTATTAGTCACCTCACAGCGGTTAATGGATGTCCACGATGACCGACCCGAAATAGGCAACGCCTTATCACGGGCAGAACGCTATTTAGGTTTATCAAGCATATTAGTTATTTTGATTGCCGGTGTGGCCATTGCGATGTCCAGCCGCCGATACAGCGAACGGCATTTCAATTCAACCGCAGTATTGCGTTGCTTGGGCTGCCAACAACACGATATTTTACTTATTTTCCTGTATCAGTTTTTAATCTTGGGTCTTCTGGCGTGTTCGGTCGGCCTATTATTAGGCTGGGCTAGCCAAGAAGTGCTGTTTCACCTATTACGCAGCCTATTACCAGCGACAGTATCACAACCTAGTTTAATCGCCGTGTTACTAGGTTTTTTAACCGGCTTTGCTATTTTATTAGGCTTTTCATTACCCCCCTTATTACGCCTAAAACGGGTATCACCTTTGCGTGTTTTACGCCGCGAATTAGCACCGCTAAACAACAGCGCTGGTTTGGTCTATGGCTTGGCCGTACTATTAGTTGCAGGGTTAATTTTCCAATACACCCAAGATCTAAAATTAATGTTATCGATTATCGGCGGTGGCCTGCTTGCGCTGGCGCTATCAGCAGCGCTGCTATACGCAATATTACTGCAATCTCGTCGCCTATTGCCTCGGCTTGGGCTGAGTTGGCGCTTAGGTTTACAAAACGTATTACGCGAACCGAAAGCCAGCGTGACACAAATTCTGGCATTCAGCATTACCCTCTTGGCGATGCTACTAAGCTTTAGCGTTAGAAACGATATGCTGAGTGATTGGCAACAACAATTACCCGATCAAGCGCCGAACTACTTTGCCATTAATATATTCCCCAACCAAGTCGACAGTTTTTCACAACAGCTACAGCAACAACAAGTTCCAGCCGCCAATTTCTACCCCATCGTGCGTGGCCGCTTAGTAGAAATAAACGGCACAGCCGTGCAGCAAGTGGTTAGTAAAGATTCACAAGGCGAACGCGCAACACACCGCGATTTAAGTTTAACTTGGGGTAACAACTTGCCGGTCGGAAATAAAACCCTAGCAGGGCAATGGGGCAAAGCAAAAAAGGGCGACGTATCAATTGAAAGCAAATTAGCCAAAAGCTTAAAAGTAACACTCGGCGACCAGCTAACATTCAGCATTGGCAGCGAACAAATCCAAGCCAGCGTAAGCCATATACGCAGCGTGCAATGGGACACCATGCAACCAAACTTTTATATGCTGTTTTCTGAAAAAACCTTAGCAGGCTACCCCACAACCTATATCACCAGTTTTTACTTAGCAGACGAACGTAAAAAATTACTGAATGATTTAGTCAAGCAATTCCCAGCGATGACCGTATTGGAAGTGGATGCAATGTTAAAACAAATAACAATGATTCTTGGGCAGCTAACCGCAGCCATTAACTACCTTTTATATTTCGCATTATTGGCAGGGTTCAGCGTACTATTTTCTGCTATTTACTCCACCTTAGATCAACGAATTGCTGACGGCGCATTGATGCGAACCTTAGGCGCTAACCGGCAATTATTAAGGCGAACTCATCTAGTAGAATTCTCCATTATCGGCCTCATGTCAGGGTTCATTGCGGTATGCATGTACCAACTAATATTGTTTGTTTTATATAACTACGTGTTGCACCTAGACTTTCACTTTAATATATTGCTGAGCCTT
>Ga0209081_1000396_pt1 | contig 26430 bp, 24 predicted proteins | sample GOMGulsemesocosm_4_FD_184636 | JGI IMG/M metagenome (GOLD analysis project Ga0209081, IMG submission 184636) | Methane-oxidizing microbial communities from mesocosms in the Gulf of Mexico - GOM15B Gulf of Mexico (SPAdes) (version 2) | ecosystem: Environmental > Aquatic > Marine > Cold seeps... | reverse complement strand
CGTTCCCAGTATGTGGGAGACGGGTTCTCTTTTGGATCTTCGCTCAATACACTGCTTAAAAAGCTCCAACTCAGCGGCTGTCAGGATCTGTTCCGGTGCCCGATATAGGATTTCTCGGTCACCCCCCAGAACAAACACGAGTAAAACCGATGCATCCCGCCTCGCACCCTCAATGGAGAAACGAGTCAGAAACTTAGTGGCCGCAATCAGAGCCTCATCAATTCTCGTGTGATCGTTAAATATCGTTTTCAACCTCAGCCAGACGTTCTGCTTGATCTTCAGCAATTAGCACGTCAATTACCTCGCCCAACGCCTCACCGGCGATCACTTTATCCAACTTATACAAAGTTAAATTGATCCGGTGGTCCGTAACCCGCCCTTGTGGAAAGTTATAAGTCCGAATGCGTTCTGATCTGTCGCCTGATCCAACTTGACCTTTACGGTTTGCAGATCGCACGGCGTCAACTGCAGCGCGCTCGGCTTCATAAATACGAGACCGCAAAACCGACATAGCTTTCGCTTTGTTTTTATGTTGAGATTTTTCATCTTGCTGCTGAACTGTAATCCCTGTTGCTAAATGGGTAATTCGCACAGCAGAATCCGTTGTATTCACCGACTGACCGCCTGGGCCTGACGCTCTAAAAATATCAATTCGGATGTCTTTATCTTCAATCTTGACGTCAATCTCTTCGGCTTCTGGAAGCACGGCAACAGTGGCCGCAGATGTATGGATACGTCCCCCAGTTTCAGTTTCCGGAACCCGCTGAACTCGGTGAACACCGGATTCAAACTTCAATTTCGAGAACACATTGCGTCCGGTGACTTTTACAATCACTTCCTTGTAGCCACCAACATCGGATTCAGAAGCGGACATGGTTTCACATTTCCAACCCATGGCCTCTGCATAACGTTGATACATACGCATCAAGTCGCCGGCAAAAAGTGCGGCCTCATCACCACCAGTTCCAGCGCGGACTTCCAAAATTGCGTTTTTCTCGTCAGCCTCATCTTTGGGCAACAACTGAACTTTGATGTCCTGCTCTAATTCCGGAAGGGAAGATTTAAGTTCTTCCACCTCCAATTCAGCAAGCTCTTTCATCTCATCATCAAGCTCATCGCTATCGAGCATCTGAAGCAAGTCAGCCATTTCGTCACGGGATTTTTTAAAATTCTGAATTGAAGTTACAACTGACTTCATTTCAGCATATTCCCGGCTCATCCTCACATAATCTTCAGCCGCAACATCACCCATTTCACCCGCCATAGCGGCTTCCAGCTCGTCAAAACGCGCCAAGATCATATTTAGTTTATCTTCTGGCAGCATTGGGCTTCCTTATTTCAATTGCTCAAGGGCTTTGCCCAAATCAGATATCTGTATTTCTTCTTGCGTACCCGCATCCAGATCCCGCAACATGCACGCGTTTTTTGCCAGTTCATCTTCACCAATGAGAATGGCAGCACGGGCGTTAAGTTTATTCGCCCGCTTCATCCGCTTGCCAACATTGCCTTTAAAGGCCAACTCAATGGAAATCCTTTGGTTTCTCAGCTCATATGCCAGTTTAGTAGCGGGCTGAACGGCTGCATCTCCCACGGGAATTATGGCAATTGGCCGGATGACGTCAGGGATATTCTCAGCTAGAAGCGCCAAACGCTCAATACCACCGGCCCAACCAATGCCCGGTGTCGGCTTGCCGCCAAGGGTTTCAATCAAACCATCGTACCGTCCGCCTGCGATCACAGCACCTTGTGCTCCCAAAGCGGTGGTCACAAATTCAAAAGCCGTGTGCGTGTAATAATCTAATCCGCGAACCAAGCGCCGGTTCAACTCATATGAAATGCCCAGTGCGTCCAGGCCTTCTAGAACTTCAGCGAAGAACTCAGTTGAGAAGTCGTTTAGGTAATCTGTAAAGACCGGCGCATCTTTCACCAGCACCTGATCTCCTTTATCCTTACTGTCCAGAATGCGCAGCGGATTACGGGTCAGGCGGTTTTTGCTGTCTTCTGATAATTGCTCTTCATGGGCGCCAAAATATTCAACCAACGCCGCCCGGTAGGCTTGGCGGCTTTCTGCGTCACCCAACGTATTGATCTGCAGTGTACAGCTGCCCATAACACCCAAGCTGTTCAATATGCTTGCCGCAACCGCGATGACCTCTACGTCGGCCTTTGCCTCAGGCGAGCCGATGCACTCAAGGTCAATTTGATGAAACTGACGTTGCCGTCCTTTTTGGGGACGCTCGTATCTGAACATGGGGCCATTTGCAAAAACTTTAAAAGGAACGTTTTGCTGCAAACCATTACTAATAAACGATCGGCAAATGCCGGCAGTGTATTCAGGGCGTAGCGTTATGCTTTCTCCGCCGCGACTGTCAAACGAATACATTTCCTTTGAGACAACATCAGATGTCTCACCCATTGTGCGCGCAAACACTTCGGTAAATTCGAAAATTGGCGTCGCCATTTCTGCGTATCCAAAACGTGCTGCAATATCACGGGCTGTATCGCGCACATGGGCATGACGTCGAAAATCCTCGGGCAGTAAATCATGGGTACCGCGAACTGGTTGAGGTAATGACACTTGGTATTCTCCGTCTTGCTTATCTGACATAGCTACAGCTATGGTTTATCTTTTTTTAAAGGGCAATTGCCGCAGTCGCTTCAGCTTCAAGTTCAGCTGCTTTGGCCTCTACTAATTCGACAATATGCTCAACAATGGCTTCACTTTCGATTTTGTGATCGGTGACACCGTTCAAATAAACCATGTGATTACCTTTACCGCCGCCCGTTAGTCCGATGTCGGTCTCCCGCGCTTCGCCCGGTCCGTTTACCACGCACCCAATAATGGAAAGCGACATTGGCGTTGTTATGTGTTCCAGACGCTCTTCGAGTTTTTCGACTGTCTTAATAACGGAAAATGCTTGCCGGGCACAAGACGGGCAAGAAATAATGGTTACACCCCGGCGGCGAAGACCGAGACTTTTCAAGATCTCGTAGCCAATTTTAACTTCCTGTACGGGATCAGCTGAAAGCGATACTCGAAGTGTATCGCCAATACCTGACCATAACAGCATCCCAAGACCAATTGAGGACTTGACAGTTCCAGGTGTAAATCCACCAGCTTCCGTAATTCCAAGATGCAAGGGATAATCGCAAGCCTCAGCCAAGCCTTGATAGGCCGCCACAGATAAAAACACGTCTGAGGCTTTTACGCTGATTTTGAAATTAGTAAAATCATTGTCTTCTAAAATTCGTGCATGGTTAAGTGCAGATTCGACCATGGCCTCTGGGCAAGGTTCCCCGTATTTTTCCAGCAGCTCGCGCTCTAAGCTCCCTGCATTCACCCCAATCCGCATGGAGCAATTATTATCCACCGCCGCTTTCACAACATCCCGAACACGCGCCGCAGATCCGATATTTCCAGGATTTATACGGAGGCACGCCGCGCCCGCTTCGGCAGCTTCAATACCGCGTTGATGATGAAAATGAATATCCGCAATAATGGGAACAGTCGTCTCGCGCACAATTTCCTTAAGGGCCCGCGTGCTTTCCACGTCTGGGCATGACACCCGAACCATATCCGCACCCGCTTCTTCGAGGGCATGAATTTGGTTAATGGTTGCTTTGGCATCAGTGGTCAATGTATTGGTCATGGACTGGATGCTAATAGGTGCATCACCGCCAACAAGGACATTGCCAACTGTTACTTGACGTGATTTACGACGAATAATATCGCGATAAGGTCTAACACTCATGGGACTGGCGCTTTTCAATGAAAATGCACGGCGTGGCCGCGATCAGTAATTTCGCATAAAATGACGCTATCAGACGAAAATTTCAAGTTCTCTTTGCGAGAGGGCGCAACATGAGAAAATTAAAGTCAGTTGGTTGGCTGCAGCTTTTCTTTCAAATGCTGAGGATCAAGTTCCATTTCCTGTATAATCTCGCCGTACCTGCCAAGCATTCCAAGGGATGTTCCATCCAGCCGCAGCTCCAAACCGGCAGCATTTGCGGTACTTAAAATTAATCCTGCTTTGGAGGGCAACATGAATGTGTCGCCAGCACCCAAAATTCTGTCCAAAACCAACTCTTCATCAGCAGCTTTAATCTGAACCCAGCTTTCCTGACGGGCGACTAAAACAAGCCGTGCATCTTTATTTTCTACTCCCATGGCTGAAGTCGCAACTGGGAGCTCCACTTCTGTGTCTGTGGTCGATTGAACTTTGCCTAATGTTTGTTGCGGATATAAAGTTTTTGCAGGTTCAGCTTCTGGCGTAATTGCAGGGCTGACTTCAATTGTTTTTTCCGCAACCGCGGCAACAATTTCTGCTGCAGGCTTCGATGCCACTTCAATGTTATCTAGATTTTGTGGCACCGTAGGCTCTGCACCTACAAGACTAACAGCCTCTTCACGGGGCTGCTCATTTTCACTGACCAGCGAAGCAGAACCAGCCACTTTTGGTTCAGTATCAAGCTGAGAAATAACGTCTTCTGAAGCCACTTGCTCTGTTACTGATTGCGTTTGTTCATCAACGACAGTCGTTACAGGTATGGGTTTATGCAGTTCCGTAATTTCTGTTTGAGCGACTGACGGGCTCGTAATGACAGTCGCACTGTCACCAATAACGCCCTCTTTTGTTTCTGCTAATTTATCCAATAGCCGAGACGGTAGTTCCGGTACGATTTCCATATCAACGGTATTTTCGTTTAAATAGAAATACCAGCCCCCGACGACGAGAATGGCAACCATGCAACTGCCGACAAGCAAACTTGAGCCCGGCATTCTACCTTCAGGGGTAGGTTCTGGAAATGCCAGTTCAGGGACTCCAACATCACCTGAATTTTCGCTTTTATACAAGTCAACAACTGCAACGGCATCTAAGCCCAAAGCATTTGCATAGGATCTTAAAAAACCAGCGACAAAAGTCTGTCCCGGAAGCGCATCGTAATTGCCCTCTTCCAGTGCTTGAAGTTGCCGCGGACGTAGGCGAAGATTTTCCGCGATATCATGCAACGAATACCCTTGCCTTTCCCGTTCCCGCCTTAAATGAGCGCCAACAGTAAGATCGTCTTCAGAGTTTTCATCATCGAATCCATTTAAGTTAGGTTCAACGCTGGTTCGTTCGATATCATTTGATGCGACCTGTTCGCTTGGCGCCTCTTCTTGAGGACTGGCATCTGGATTTTCGTCAGAGGCTTCCATCGCCAATTTAAGGCGAGGTTCGTCTTCGTTCAGAGGAAGTTTTCCCTGTGTCACCATTGCAATACACCATCTACCAAATAGCATTCCTCGCAGCAAAACCCATTATCACAATGCATCTGCTGCGGAGGGTCTCTAAAATATGGGATAATTATCAGCAAAAATTAATAAAGATCAATGATTTAAATAATAATGCCATGATCCTTGGCAAAAGCACGAAGTTGCTGGCGCGCTGAAGATTTCTTCGCTTTACACAAGCTAGAAAGAAAATCTCGGACTTTGGCGACATCTGCGCTACGCACCATCTCCTTTACAGGAGCGACTCCTTCAAGAGACATGGATAAATTTGTATACCCAAGCCCTATTAAAGCCATGGCCTCCAACGGCCTGCCCGCAACATCCCCGCAGATCGACAAGGGAGTATCTGTGCGCCGACACTCGTCTGCAATATATTTAAGCATGGACATAAAGCTTGAACTTAACATGTCATAACGGTCCGTTACCCTCGGGTTGCCGCGGTCGACTGCAAAGAAAAACTGCAACAAATCGTTGGATCCAACTGACACAAAATCTACATATTTAAGCAAATGCGGCAGTTGCCAAACGATGGACGGCACCTCTAACATAGTTCCGACTTTAACCGTATTGGGTTTGTTCCCTGACCGTGCTTCTTCTCTAGCGATTTCCTTCATCAACAGGGATTTGGCTTCGATAAATTCAGACACTTCAGCAATCATTGGAAACATTATCGTCAAATCACGCCCAATAGAGGCGCGGACCATAGCCCGAAGCTGCGCTTTCAACAGAGCAGGTCGGTCCAAACCGATGCGGATGGCGCGCCAGCCTAAGGCCGGATTTTCCTCTTCCTTCATTTGAAGGTAAGGTAACGCTTTATCTCCGCCTACATCAAGAGAACGAAAGACAACGGGGCGCCCATTTGCTTTATCCAGAACCTTATTATAAAGCTCCGTTTGCTCATCCACTTTCGGCATTTGAGAGCGGACCATAAATTGCAGCTCAGTTCTGAACAATCCAATGCCGTCAGCGCCGGCGTCTTGGAAATTATCAAGATCAATCAACAAACCAGCGTTCATGCTCAGTTTTATGGTTTGCCCATCCTTCGTTATGGAAGGCATGTCTCTAAGCGCCGCGTACTTGGCCTGGCGGACAGCACGGTGGCGCATACTCCGCTCAAAAGCCTGAATAACGTCATCGCCCGGCCGTAAAAACACTTGCGCATTCTCGCCATCGACAAGGACAAAGTCGCCCTCTTCCACCGCGTCAGATATTTCTGAACATTGACCGATCACCGGGATGCCAAGTGCCCTTGCAACAATTGCCACATGACTGCTTCGCGTTCCCTCGACCAGTACAACGCCCTTCAAGTGAACCCGGTCATAGTCAAGAAGCTCAGCTGCACCCATATTACGGGCGACAACTATAGTATCAGTCGTTAAATGTTGACGATCAACACCTTGCACGCCGTCCAAATGCAGAAACAACCGATTGGCTAGATCATCAAGATCAGACAATCTTTCCCGAATATAGGGATCCGTTATTTTCTTCATCCGGGCGCGGGTATCATCCTGTACGCGCTTAATAGCCGCTTCCGCTGTTAGTCCTGAATCCACCGCATCTGCCAGCCGTTTAAGCCAGCTTTTGTCGTGGGCAAACATTTTGTAGGCTTCGAAGATGTCACGGGACTCATCGGTAAACAATGCATCCGTATCAGAAAGCATGACATCGATTGAGCTTTGCAATCGCGCCACCGCACCGTTCATCCGGCGGACTTCGGCAGCGGCATCTTCTGAAATGGTGCGCCGAACCACAATATGTGGTTCATGCAACACTGCACTACCAACAGCTAGGCCATCAGCCAAAACACGGCCCGTCAACCGGTGCGGTGTCGTCGCATTACCTGCGGTATCCAATAGCTCTTTCGAGCTGATCATTTCCTCTGAGCTAATCAGCTCTGCCAGTACCATGGCAACTGTTTGAAGGGCTTCTGTTTCTTCTTCGGTGTAATGACGCATAGTCCTATTTTGGACCACTAAAACCCCAATAACCCGGCCACCACGCATAATGGGCACGCCAAGCAACGAGTGATAAGCTTCTTCCCCAGTTTCAGGGCGATACGCAAATTGAGGATGACTTTGTGCGTCTGATAAATTCAGTGGACGGGCGTGAGCTGCTACGTCACCAACCAGTCCTTCACCGACCCGTAGGCGGGTGCTATGAATAGCTTCCGGATTCAAACCCTCTGTTGCAAAAAGCTCCAACAATTCGCCCGCTCGCATAAGATAGCAGGAGCAAACTTCTGCGATCATATTGGAGGCGATAAGTCGCACAATTTGCTGCAATCGACGCTCAGCTTCCCCTTCGCCCGCCATCACCTTTCGGATTTGACGGAACAAAATTCTGGGGCCGCTTAACGCCGCGCTATTCATCTAATTATAACCTTCCTGCTGCCAGCTCAGGCGAAAGCTTCCGCTGCTTGAGAAACCAGTTCTTGCAAAATTTCAGCGGTTGGTTGTTCTTTTTTGACCATTCCAACGCTTTGTCCTGCCATCACGGAGCCATTTTCAACATCACCGTCAATTACGGCCCGGCGCAATGCACCCGCCCAATAATGTTCGATTTCCAATTGCGCCGTCGCAAGATCCATTTCGCCGGATTTGTATTTGGCAATTACTTCATGCTGGGTCTCAATGAATTTCTTAGCACCTTCATTATTCAGCGCTCTCACAGGGATAACCGGGAACTGCGGATCAACTTGCACTGTTGTCACAGCATCTCGTGCATTTGCACGAATAAACGCCCGTTTGAAATTTGGATGCGCAATACATTCATCAGCACATACAAATCGCGTTCCCAACTGACAACCAGCCGCGCCCATTTGCAAATAATTTGCCATGGCTTCACCGCGAGCAATTCCGCCTGCAACAAAAATTGGAACGTCCGTAATGTTTGGCAGGATTTCTTGGGTCAAAACACTTGTGGAAACAGGGCCAATATGACCACCAGCTTCCATGCCTTCAATAACCAACGCATCAACACCGCTGCGAACCAATTTTTTACCCAGCGCTAAAGTCGGAGTAAAACAGATTGTCTTCGCCCCGCCCTCTTTCAGCTTGGCGATGGTGTCTTTACTGGGCAAGCCGCCCGCAAGAACCACATGACCAACAGAGTTATCCAAGCAGATATCAACCAACTTATCCAAATCAGGATGCATGGTGATTAAGTTTACGCCAAAGGGCTTATCGGTTAGCACCTTCGTTGCCTTAATTTCAGTATCTAGAAGGTCCGTTGTCATAGCGCCGCACGCAATGACACCAAAACCACCAGCGTTTGAAATGGCTGAAACGAGATTTCGTTCAGATACCCATGACATTGCGCCACCGAGAATAGCATACTCGGTCCCTAAAAAGTCACGCCCACGTTGCCACGCATTATTCAGCGTTTGCAAACCCTCTTGCGAAATAATTTCAGTCATATTTTATGCTGCATCCAGGTTGAAAGCTGTATGTAATGTTCTTACGGCCAGTTCAGTATACTCTTCTGCCAATAAAACACTTACCTTGATTTCTGACGTAGAAATCACTTGAATATTAATGCCCTTTTCCGCCAAAGCGGCGAACATGGTTTGGGCGACGCCAGCGTGGCTGCGCATGCCCATTCCCACAATAGATACTTTAACCACATCAGGATCAGGCACAACCTTTTTACAATTTACCTGACCTTTAAGGTCTTCCAAAACTTTCATTGCTGGCTCTAAATCACTGCGGCCAACAGTGAAGGTCAGGTCAGTTGCTTTTCCATCTTCAGAGACGTTTTGGACGATCATGTCCACATTCACGTGCGCGTCTGCAAGCGCGCCAAAAACTTTCGCGGCCACACCTGGTGTATCATTTACTTGCTGAAGGGTAACCTTCGCTTCGTCACGTGTGTAGGTTACGCCGCTTACTACTTGTTGTTCCACAATGTCTTCCTCATCAACAACCAATGTGCCGGGCAAATCTTCAAAACTGGAGAGAACTTGTAGCTTCACCCGATGCTTCATTGCCATTTCAACGGAGCGGGTCTGCAACACTTTGGCACCTAATGACGCCAGCTCCAACATTTCTTCATATGTAATTCTATCAAGCTTTGACGCTTTTGTCGCGATCCGGGGATCTGCTGTATATATACCATCTACGTCTGTGTATATGTCACAGCGATCTGCACCCAATGCGGCAGCAAGCGCAACGGCGGATGTATCTGATCCACCGCGCCCCAACGTCGTTATCCGATTGTCACTTCCAATACCTTGGAAACCCGCACACACAGCTACTTGCCCGTCTGCAAATCGCGAGATCACTTCATCGCAATTAATTTCTTCAATTCTAGCGGAGCCGTGAATTGCGTTCGTGCGAATAGGGATTTGCCATCCAAGCCACGAGCGGGCGTTCACGCCCAAATCCTGCAACGCCATGGCCAGCAGGCCGACCGTTACTTGCTCGCCGCTGGAGAGTATCACATCATATTCGCGGGCGTCATGCAACGACGCCACTTCGGAAGTCAGCCCAACGAGACGATTGGTCTCACCAGACATTGCAGAAACGACAACAGCCACTTCATTGCCAGCTTCAACTTCTTTTTTAACGCGCAGGGCAACATTCTTGATCCGTTCAACAGATCCAACAGATGTGCCACCAAATTTCATTACCAGCCGTGCCATCGCTGCACTAACTCCTCAGCCTTGCTTCAAATCCAGAGGATACAAATATTAAATTACAGAACGGGTACCTTTTCCTCTGGAAGGAGCGTATACATATACTTAACACAGCTTGCTGGGCAAGCGTTGCGACTAATTTAATAGAATTTTGAGAATTTTTTTGAACGAACTGTCATGACCGAAGCCGCAAATTCCAAATCTGTAGACCCTCAAGAAATCTCCAATTTTGCGGCAATGGCCGACGAATGGTGGGATGAGGACGGTAAATTCAAACCACTTCATAAGTTTAATCCTATCCGGATTGGTTTCATTCGAGATCAAGTCATTGCCCATTTCAATCTGCTTGGTGAAACAGATGTTACACCGTTAAAACCTTTAAAAGGGTTGCGGCTTCTTGATATTGGTTGCGGCGGCGGATTATTGTCTGAACCTATGGCGCGTATGGGCGCGGAAGTTGTTGCGGCTGATGCCTCTCAAACAAACATCGAAGTCGCCAGTTTACACGCAGAAAAAAACGGCGTTCACATCGACTACCGGCACACCACAGCAGAAGACCTCGCAGCTTCCGGTGAGAAATTTGATATCATCCTAAACATGGAAGTTATTGAACATGTCGCTGACATAGAAGGTTTCTCTGAGGCCTGCTGTTCAATGCTAAAACCCGGCGGCCTTATGTTTGTCGCCACACTGAACCGCACCATGAAAAGCTATGCGCTTGCGATCGTTGGCGCCGAATATGTTTTACGGTGGCTTCCCCGCGGCACTCATAACTGGAAAAAATTCCTCCGACCATCGGAAGTCGTCAAATTGTTGCGATATAACAATCTGACAATTTTGGAAATGACAGGTGCCAGTTACAATCCGCTTGAAGACAATTGGCATTTAAGCGACGACTTAAACGTCAACTACATGTTGACGGCAACTAAGTAATCCTCTCAAATTCCTCAATTGACCTTTTCATCGCTTATGGATTAAGTGAAGCGTTCAACTCATTAAAAGGCCGAATTTATGAAAAAATCACCGCTCGCCCCGGAAAATTTCCCTGACATGCCTGCCATCTCTGGCGTGCGCTTTGCCACGGCTAATTCCGGCATGCGATATAAAGAGCGGGATGACCTTCTCTTTGCAGTGATGGATGAGGGAACAACTGCCGCAGGTGTGTTTACTAAAAACTCCATGCCCGGCGCACCTGTTGATTGGGGCCGGAAGATCTTACCTGCGGGCAGGGCCCGTGCGCTTGTTGTAAATGCAGGCATTGCCAATGTGTTTACAGGTGCTGCAGGGATTGATGCGGTTGAGCAGACGGCTGCTACTGCAGCCAATCTGCTTCAAAGCACCACAGACGAAATCTATATTGCCTCTACCGGGGTCATCGGTGAGTTAATTGACACGGCCTGCATTACAAATACACTGCCAAATATGCTCGATGGTTTGTCCGAACTTAACGGAAAAGCGGCAGCAGAGGCTATTCTGACAACAGATACCTTTGCAAAAGGCGCAAACACCACCTGCCAGTTAAACGGTAGAACCGTCACCATCAGTGGCTTTGCAAAGGGATCGGGCATGATTGCCCCTGATATGGCGACGATGTTGGCCTTCCTTTTCACAGATGCCAATATTCCAGCGCCTATTTTGCAGGAGCTTTTATCCTCGGAAAATGAGAAGAGCTTCAACTGCCTAACTGTGGATAGCGATACATCCACCAGTGACAGCGTGCTTCTTTTTGCAACTGGCGCTGCGGCAAATACTGCTCCGCAAAATGCTACTGATGCTGATTTGGCAGAATTTAGATCTGCCTTACTGGACGTTATGCAAGACCTTGCCAAGCAAGTGGCTCGCGACGGTGAAGGGGCAACCAAGTTTATTACCGTCTCGGTCACTGGCGCAGAAAGTGACAAGTCTGCAAAAACCATTGCCCTTGCCATCGCCAACTCACCGTTAGTTAAAACAGCGATTGCCGGTGAAGATGCCAACTGGGGCCGGGTTATCATGGCCGTCGGAAAATCTGGCGAAAAAGCCAGCAGGGACAAACTGCACCTAAAAATGTGCGGGATTGTAATTGGAGAAAACGGAGCGCGGTCACCATCGTATAAAGAAGAACAAGTTGCCCCACTTATGTTGAAGCCTGAAATCACCATCGACGTTGATGTTGGTATCGGGTCCGGCAAGGCTTATGCTTGGACCTGTGATTTAACTCATGGTTACATTGAAATAAATGCAGATTACCGAAGTTAAGGCAGGCTTATGACATCCCTACCAACCTTACTGGTCGTCGCAGTTGCGCTTGTCGATGATGATAACCGTGTCATGATCGCCCAGCGCCCTGAAGGCAAGTCCATGGCTGGTCTTTGGGAATTCCCGGGCGGCAAAGTTGAAGAGGGCGAAACACCGGAGCTTGCGTTAATTCGCGAGCTTAAGGAAGAACTTGCCATTGATGTAACGGAGGCTTGCTTAGCCCCCTTTACATTTGCCAGCCATTCTTACGAAAAATTTCATCTTCTCATGCCACTGTACGTGTGTCGTCGCTGGTCGGGCACGCCTCGCCCAACCGAAGGGCAAACCCTTAAATGGGTTCGGGCGAACACTCTTAAAGATTATGACATGCCGCCGGCGGACATCCCGCTAGTCGCCATGTTGCGAGACCTTCTCTAGTCTTTTGAGAGTATCTCTTTCAGGTTTGTTTGGCCGCTTCCAGGCTTCAAGGCGACCTGTTGGTTTTCATGTGGAGCCCAGCCACCTAAATAAATCACCTGAAAAGTTGCAGGGATCAAACCATCCTCGTCTGCATATTCTTCCTGATATATTTCTGCTGCCCGAAATAATATTTTTCGCCCCGTAAATGTCTTCTGACGATCTACCAGCGCATTTGCCTCTCCCATTCCGCGAAGTTCGTGCATCAAGGCAAAGGCGTTCTTGTATTTGAGGGTTAGAACGTCCACATCCCCAACTGGCAAGGCAAACCCAGCCCGCTGTAGCAATGCACCCGCATCCCGCACTTCCGTATAGGGCGAAACGCGCGGACTTACCCCGCCCTTCACCTCTATCTCGGCTTGCGTCAAACACCATTTTAACTCTGACAGTGTTTCAATGCCATACATGGCCCCTAAGAACAGGCCGTCGGGTTTTAACATACGGGCAATTTGAACCAGCGCCCCCGGTAGATCATTGGTCCAATGAAGCCCAAGCACATGCCCAACAAGGTCGAATGATTGCGGCGCGAATGGTAAAAACTCTTCGTCAGCGACCACTTTAGCGCCGGATCCAATTTCCCCCATCAATGCAGGGGATAGATCAGCAGATATCAAGCTGGAGATACTGCCTTGCTGCTTGATCAACTTACCAAAGCTACCACTATGGCAGCCCAAATCTAACGCCAGTTCAAATTTCCGGGAAACATCCAGAAGTCTCTCCGCCAAGCGATCGGAGACTTCATCAAAAAGGAAGCGGTTTTTGGGCCAATTGATATTTGCAGATCTGGCACGCCGGTCGCGTAATATACGTCGGTCAAAAAGAAAATTGTCCGATGATTTTTCAGGAAATTTGATCATGACATCTTATGACATGCCGTTCTTTAAGACTCAACGCAAAGATACTCTCCAAAAAAGCGTTTTAAATTGGTAGTTTTTCTCCTAAAATGAGATATGCCTGAACGCCATCGTTTAAAAAATTGGCTTACTGCAAGCTCTAAACTGTTGCTGGATACATTGTTTCCAGCACTTTGCCCGTGCTGTAATGAGCCGGTGGACGAACCAGGCAGTCTTTGCGCCCCCTGCTGGGGACAGACAAATTTCATTAGCCCGCCCTATTGTTTTCAGTGCGGCTACCCGTTCGAATATGAAATTAGTGGTGATATGCTCTGCGGTACTTGCATCGCATCCCCCCCGCCCTTCTCCCGCGGTGTTTCAGTATTTCAATATGATGATGCCAGCCGTCATATGGTCCTTGCTTTCAAACATGCGGACCGGACAGATCGAGCGCCCGCATTCGCAAACTGGATGAGCCGGGCAGCTACCAATATTTTAGTGGACGACGTCATAATTGCCCCGGTCCCCCTTCATCCGAAACGACTGCGCAGCAGACGCTATAATCAATCTGCTCTACTTGCCCAAAATATTGCCAAAATAAAAGGACATCGCGTTGCGCCGGATTTATTGACGCGAGGCCGTGACACAGCCAGCCAAGGCGGCAAAAGCCCAAAGGCACGTTTCCGAAATGTAAAAGGGGCCTTTTCAATAAACGCGAAATGGCAAAATTTGATAGACGGCGAACACGTTCTTTTGATCGATGATGTTTTCACAACAGGTGCTACACTTAGCGAGTGCGCGGCTTGTCTGTTACAAGAAGGCGCAACTCAAGTAGACATTCTGACACTTTGCCGGGTTGTCCGCCCTGCAACAATGTCTATATAAGACTATTCAATATTTAATACCCAAGTGAGTACCCATGAAAAATATCGAAATTTATACAACAATGTTCTGCCCGTTTTGTACCCGCGCAAAATCGTTACTGAAAAGCAAAGGGGTTAAGTTTACTGAAATCGACGTAACTGTTGATGCAAAAGGCCGGCAGGAAATGATGAAGCGATCAGAAGGCGCAACTTCTGTGCCGCAGGTTTTTATCCAAGGTGAGCATATCGGTGATTGTGATTTCATCCACAAGCTTGACGCTTCTGGCCAATTGGATCAAATTCTGAAAAGCGCTTAACTTCATTCTTCGAAAGCCATCATGACAAAATTTACTGCTGCCTGCATTCAAATGACTTCGGGGATTGATCCCGAAGATAACTTGAAAATTAGTTCCGCATTAATTGAAGAGGCTATCTCAAAGGGTGCTGATTTCATATCAACCCCTGAGGTAACCAACATGATGGAGCCCCATAAAGCAGCAGCCCGGGAAAAAGCGGCCGTCGAAGACGATGATCTAACGTTGAAGGCTTTTCGAAAGTTGGCCCAAAAACATCAAAAATGGATCCAAGCAGGCTCACTCGTCATCAAAAAACCAGATGAGGATAGACTTGCAAACCGGTCGTTTCTGATCGCACCGGATGGAACGGTTGCTGCAAAGTACGACAAAATTCATATGTTTGATGTGGCGCTGGATAATGGCGAACAGCACAAAGAATCCAGCGCGTATGCACCGGGAACGAAAGCCGTTACCGCCGACACCCCATGGGGCAAACTTGGCCTAGCCATCTGCTACGATGTCCGTTTTGCCCATCTATTTCAAGATTTGGCACTGAAAGGCGGCGCGGAAATGTTCACTGTGCCTGCAGCATTCACCCACACCACAGGAATTGCTCATTGGCACACTTTGCTGCAAGCCCGCGCTATTGAAAATGGAGCCTATGTCATCGCGGCAGCGCAGTGTGGCTATCATTCTGAAAAACGCCGGACCTATGGCCATTCGCTCGTTATTGATCCGTGGGGGAACGTCCTTGCGGACGGCGGAGACGATCCATGTGTCATCACTGCTGAAATTGATATGGCTTCAGTTGCCAAACGGCGAAGCCAAGTCCCCAATTTGAAAAACATACGCCCCTATGAAATTCAAAATTCCTAAGGTTTACGAGCGACTATTGACTGACGTACGGCGGGCCCTGGGGTTTCTATCAGGCCTTCGTCAAATTCAAGACATGTGAGTTCTAAAAAGGCTGATTTCAACTCGCCTGGGTGCAGCAAGAAATCAGGGTTCTTCGGCCTCCCGTAGGCTTCATTTCCCAGACAGAAAGTGTCATATATAAGCACGCCCCCCGGGGTAAGGCTTTCTACGAGTTTGGAAAACAAGGGTCGCCACAAGTAATTAACAACAATAATGCCCTCAAACAATTCGCCTTCAAACGGCCAGGCTCCGTCTTCCAGATCCGTTTGCCGCAAGTTCACATCTGGTAAATCAGCCTCTTGCAGAGCGCTTATATCTCGATCAACGGCAGTAAGCTGGTAGCCTTTTTCCTGCAAAAAACAGGTATGGCGTCCGCTTCCACACGCTAAATCCAGTACTGAACCGCCCGCCGCTATGTGTGCATAATGCGTCTTAACCCATGGAGATGGCGCTTTTACTACTGTCATATCAGTCTTCTTGTTGTATATTTTAAGTAAGGCGTTTTTATATTTCGGACGCCCAAAAACTTGCGCTTTGACGCAAAGATCGTTATTTCTGGCAAGGCCCTACTGCGGGAAACGCAGCCTGAACAGTAACTATTGTGATGTATTGTTGAATGATCAAGTACAATTTGAAATGCGATAGCAGCCACATATTCGAGGCTTGGTTTAAAAATAGCGCCGCCTATGACACCCAAAAAGAGCGCAGCGTAATCTCTTGTGCCATTTGCGGCTCAAACACTGTTGAAAAAGCTCCTATGGCGCCCTCCCTTCCCAAAAAGGGAAATAGCGACACAGCTATTGCAAAAGAAACCCAGGAAGCCGAAGCAAAGCAAGTTGCCATTGCTATGACTGCTTTAAAAGAAATCCAGAAAACCGTTGAAGAAAACTGCGACTATGTTGGCAACCAGTTTGCCGAAGAAGCCCGGAAAATACATTACGGCGAAACAGACATTCGCGGTATTTACGGAGAAGCTACAGAAGAGGAACGCACCGAGCTTTCAGACGAAGGCGTAGAGATTGCGGCCCTGCCGTGGCTTCCAACTTCAGACGCATAAAAAAGCCCGGAATAAATTCCGGGCTTTCTAATTTTAATCAAACAATAAAGGCTATGTCTACTTAGTCTTCTTTTTTCTCAGCTTCTTTAGCTTCTTCTTTCGCTTCCTCAGTAGCAGCAGGCTTTGCTTCTTCTGGCGTAATGATATTCACAGTTGCTTTAGCTTTAAGTGCATCCAACAGAGCTGTAACCGCTTGATTGCCCATGTCGTCTTCGAGCTTCTTGCGCATACCGTCAAAAGCGGGTGCTTGAGTAGCCCGGCGATCTTCAACTAAAATCACGTGCCAGCCAAATTGTGTTTTCACTGGCTCTTTGGAATATGCGCCTTTTTCAAGGGCGAAAGCCACTTTTGAAAATTCAGCAACCATACGACCATCAACGAAATAGCCAAGATCTCCGCCAGCAGGTCCCGATGGACCTGTAGACAATTCTTTCGCCAATGTGACAAAATCACCGCCAGCATCTAGCTTGCTGATGACGTCTTTGGCTTCATCTTCTTCTTTAAGCAGAATATGACGCGCTTTCACTTCATCTTCTGCTTTGAAATCCGCTGTAATTTTCGTGTATTCGGCTTTTAGAGCCTCCTCAGTAACAGCTTCTTCAATTTTTTTCTGAATGTAATATTCTTGCAAAAGCTGGCGCTTCACTTCGGCAACACGATCAGTATATTCAGCTTGAGCATTAAAGTTTTCAGTTTCCGCTGCACTATGAATAATGCGCGTATTGACCATCTGCTCGACCAATTGAGCCTTGATCATAGCAAGAGGTGCCTGACGATATTGCTCTGGAAGGCTTGCAAAAACTTTCAGAACATCAGATTCCCTGATTTCCTCACCGTTTACAGTCGCAACAAGTGCGTCATTTGGGTCTTGCGCGGCTGATGTTTTTGCTTCTTCTGATTGCGTATTTTCTACAACAACTTCAGTAGGCTGATCAGATTTTCCGCCCATATCTGTGCCAACAAAATAACCAATGGCAGCAGACACCCCAGCAACCACAACTAAGGCGAAGAAATTCGCTAATTTCATAATGTTTATCCCAAATATCAATGTAGAATCAGAGAACAAGATAATACTGAAATTGTACGACCTTTTTCCCGGCAATGAAGGAAATATAGGTGTTTTCCTTTTTTTCACAAGGATTGTTGCAAAAACCCGTCACTAAAGAATAATTTGCTGTGAACTTGGGCTCAAAACTGCCTTGCAGGCTCCCATGGATTGACAGAACGGGACATCCCCCTTATCTGTCACCATATGTAATTTTTGGTTTTATATAGTTAGAGCCTCAATATCGTTAAATTGGTGCGTTCGTGCATCTCAACGAGTGACTGGAGTAAGGTCGAAAATGTTTGGTACATTAGCCAAGAAGTTTTTTGGATCATCAAATGATCGTGCGCTAAAATTAGTCCGTGCACAGGTCGACCAAATTAACGCACTGGAAGTAAATTACACTCCGTTATCTGACGATGAGTTAAAAGCAAAAACCGAAGAATTCCGGACCGAACTCGCGGCGGGAAAATCTCTCGATGATATCCTGCCCGACGCATTTGCATGTGTTCGGGAGGCCGCTAGTCGCGCCCTGGGGGAACGGCATTATGACGTGCAGCTCATGGGCGGCATTATCCTTCATCAAGGTCAAATCACCGAAATGAAGACCGGCGAAGGTAAAACACTGGTCTCAACGCTTGCCACTTATTTGAATGCTGTTGAAGGCAAAGGCGTTCACGTGGTTACGGTGAATGACTATCTGGCGCAGCGCGATAGTGAATGGATGGCACGGGTTTACAAAAAACTTGGACTGACTGTGGGCTGTATCGTTGCTGGCCTAGGAGAGGCTGAACGCCGCGCAGCTTACGCTTGCGACATCACCTACGGCACTAACAATGAGTTTGGCTTCGATTACTTGCGCGATAACATGAAGTTTGAAACTGCCGCTATGGTGCAGCGCGGGTTTAACTTTGCTGTTGTCGATGAAGTGGACAGTATCTTGATCGATGAAGCGCGAACACCGCTCATCATTTCAGGTCCTGCAGAAGACTCGTCGGAACTCTATCTTGCTGTAAACGAGATTATTCCAAAGCTTGTTCCGGAAGATTACGAATTGGACGAGAAAGCCAAATCAGTTAACTTCTCGGAAGACGGCACAGAAAAAATTGAAGGTATGCTTGCCGAAATCGGATTATTGAAAACCGATAACTTGTATGACGTAGAAAATGTTGCTGCGGTTCATCATTCTAATCAGGCTCTAAAAGCCCATACCCTGTTTGAAAAAGACAAAGATTATATCGTCAAAGATAACAAGGTTATCATTATTGACGAATTTACAGGCCGCATGATGGATGGTCGCAGATATTCTGACGGCCTGCACCAAGCGCTTGAAGCCAAAGAAAATGTGGAAATTCAGCCTGAGAACCAAACCTTAGCATCCATTACCTTCCAAAACTATTTCCGCCTCTATAAAAAGCTATCCGGTATGACCGGTACAGCCGCGACAGAGGCTGAAGAGTTTGGTGAAATTTATAGTTTGCCTGTTGTCGAAATTCCCACCAACGTTGACGTTAAACGCGAGGATGTTGATGATGAAATTTATCGGACAGCAGATGAAAAATACGCTGCAATTATCGAAACCATAACAGAGTGCCAGAAACGCGGACAACCGGTTTTGGTCGGCACTGTATCAATCGAAAAATCCGAAATGCTGGCTGAAATTCTGAAAAAGAACAAAGTGCCGCATAGCGTTCTAAATGCCCGTTATCATGAACAAGAAGCAGAAATCATCAGCCAGGCGGGTCGCCTTGGCGCCGTGACGATTGCCACAAACATGGCTGGTCGAGGCACAGACATTAAGCTTGGCGGCAATGTTGATATGATCATCGAAGAACAGACCAAAGGCATTACCGATACTGACCAGATTGCGGCCATCACTGCTGAAATCGAAGCCGATACAAGCAAACAAAAAGTAGAGATTTTGGAATTGGGCGGATTATTTGTAATCGGCACAGAACGCCATGAGTCTCGCCGTATTGATAATCAGCTGCGAGGCCGTGCAGGACGTCAAGGTGATCCGGGAACGAGCCGCTTTTACCTGTCACTTCAAGATGACTTAATGCGGATTTTCGGTTCTGAACGTATGGACGGTATGCTTCGCAAACTCGGCCTTGAAGACGGTGAAGCCATTATCCATCCGTGGATCAACAAGGCGCTGGAAAAAGCCCAACAAAAAGTTGAAGCCCGGAACTATGATATTCGGAAAAACTTGTTGAAATTTGACGATGTTATGAATGACCAACGTAAGGTCATCTACGAACAGCGTATCGATTTGATGAAAGAAGACGATGTATCAGAAACCATTAAGGGCATGCGTGAAGACGTGGTCCATCAAATGGTTAGCCGTCACATTCCAGAAAAGGCCTACCCAGAACAATGGGATGTTACAGGTCTTGCCGAAGAAGCCAACGAAATTTTGGCGCTCGACCTTCCCATTGCTGAATGGGCGGCAGAAGAAGGCATTGCAGACGAGGAAATCCTTGAACGCATTGAGGATCACGTCAACCGGAAGATGGCCGAGAAAGCTGTCCGTTACGGCCCTGATGTGATGCGTATGGTGGAAAAAAGCCTCCTGCTGCAAATTCTAGATCAGATCTGGAAAGAGCATCTGCTACAGCTTGATCATTTAAGACAGGCTGTGTCATTGCGTGCCTATGCCCAAAAAGATCCGCTAAACGAGTATAAAACTGAAGCGTTCAACATGTTTCAAGCCATGCTGGATGAGTTACATATCAAGGTAACAACCTACTTGTCTCATGTGGAACTTCAAGATTCTGAAGCGGCGCCTGAACGCCGAGAGCCTCAAGACAGCGGCTTCGAGGCTATTCATATCAATCCGGTAACGGGCGAAAACGAAATGGATCCTTCAGCAGCGTTTGATGCAGAAGACCCTGCCACTTGGGGGAAAGTAAGGCGCAATGATGTTTGCCCATGCGGCTCCGGCCTCAAATACAAACATTGTCACGGTAAAGTCTAGGCACGCTCACTTCGTATCTGAGGTTAAACATGTTAGCTCGATTAAAAAAACTCTTAAGCGACCCCTCTGCGGAGCCAGTTAAGGCTGACAGTGACGAGAAGAAAATAGCGACGGCTGCTTTACTAATTGAAGCGGCATTGTCTGACGAGACCTACTGTGATGACGAACGCGCAATGGTGTCTGCTGTTCTTAAGCGTCATTTTGATTTAACCGATGAAGAAGTAACGGCTGTTGTTACTGAAGCTGAAGTCGCACATGGAAAAGCTGATCAAATTTTGCATTTTACGCGCGCTGTCAAAGAGACAGTGGAGATTGATGACCGTGTCCAAATTATTGAAATGCTGTGGGAAATCGCTTATGCGGATGGTGTCATAAGCGACTATGAAGCTAATCTTGTTCGCCGAATTTGCGGTCTCATTTATGTGGATGACAAAGACAGCGGCGGCGCCAAAAAACGCGTAATGACCAAGCTTAAAATAGCGCAATAAATTCTATTTTTTTATAAACATTCTAAGAAAGAGGTTGTCACAGCTATTTATTGGCGATAATCCCTTATAACAAATGCAAGTTAATACCCGAAGAGCTGGAGAAAAATATGACCTACGTCGTTACCGAAAACTGCATCAAATGCAAGTTCATGGACTGCGTGGAAGTCTGTCCCGTAGATTGTTTCTACGAAGGTGAAAACATGCTGGTCATTCATCCTGATGAATGCATTGACTGCGGCGTTTGTGAGCCTGAATGCCCTGCAGAAGCAATCTTACCTGACACCGAAGACGGCGCAGATAAAGTATTGGAACTGAACCGCGAGTTTTCAGAAAAATGGCCGAACATCACCCAGAAAGGTGATGAACCTACCGACGCTGAAGAGTGGAACGGGAAAGCTGGAAAAATGGAAGCTCATTTCAGCGCCAACCCAGGCAAAGGTTAATTTCAAACCGGCCACAAGCTATGCGGACTTGTAATAGCAGGTCCGCACACATACCTATGGTTCAAGATTAGCAATATGCCTTAAATTGTGATACAATCCTGTGGGTGTTGGCGATTTTGCGTCTAACCGCAAAATTGATTGTCGGAATAACAGATCCAACATCACTTCAAGAGGCGACATTTGTCGCCTTTTACATTGGAGCATATACAATTACAGCACCGATAGTTGAGGCTGCTTTATTGTAGAATTAATGCTGCTCCATACGAGAGAGAAGGAAGTTAATGACCAAAGAATTGGAATTCTCACCCTTGGATCATGTTGTATACCCAACACATGGTGTCGGACAGGTGATTAGCATCGAAGAGCAGGAAATCTCTGGAATGAGCTTGACCTTATATGTGGTCGATTTTTCTCATGAGAAGATGACCCTTCGTGTTCCGATTGCTAAAGCCAAAACCGTCGGTATGCGCGCCCTTTCCTCTACCAAAAAAATGAAAAACGCTCTTGATACTCTTAAAGGACGTGCTCGTATCAAACGGACGATGTGGAGCCGCCGTGCGCAAGAGTATGAAGCGAAGATCAATTCTGGTGACCCTATTCAAATAGCCGAAGTGGTTCGCGACCTTCACCGCAATGAAGATCAACCTGATCAGTCTTACAGCGAACGCCAAATCTATGAAGCCGCTCTTGAGCGCTTATCTAGAGAATTGGCTGTTGTCGAACAAATCGAAGACGATGCGGCGACTGAGAAATTGCAAAAAGTGCTTAAAGCGGCATAAAACCTCCGCATTTTTGCTTGATAATTAAGGCCCGGACATGCTCCGGGCTTTTTTTTGGTTAATTTATCGTTAAATTCATATGTAGGGGTTGCTAATTCGAATCGGACGATTCATTGTATTCCTCAATGAAACCGAATCAGCACAGCGAAAAATTTGGATGTATAACGCAGGCAGGCCGCGTCTGGGCCGTCTCTTGCATCCACGGGGAAGCCGACAAACTTCAACAGCTTCACGAGACGCTTAGTCAGCGTTGGCAGCACGGGGATCGGCTCGTCTATTTGGGGAACTATATAGGCAGGGGTAGTGGCATCAAAGCAGTGCTCGACGAACTCCTAGCATTTCGCCTTGACCGGTTGTGCCTTCCAGGCATGCAAGCTGAAGACATCGTATACCTTCGCGGCGCCCAGGAAGAAATGCTTCGCAAACTTTTGCAAATTCAATTGGCAAGTGATCCTACCAGTGTTCTTGACTGGATGGTTGATCACGGCCTTGAAGCGACGCTAGAAGCCTATGGCTCTAGCGAAAAAGAAGCACGGGGATATCTTCGCGAAGGCATCCTTGCCACCACACGCTGGACCTGCCGCCTTAGAGATACGATCCAAAGTCATCCGGGCCACAATGACATCCTGATTTCATTACGCCGAGCAGCCTACACCATGAACGGAGAGCTTCTTTTTGTTCATGCAGGTATCGACCCTAGCCGGCCTGTAACTGAACAGACGGACACTTTCTGGTGGGGAAGCGGGTATTTTGACAAGATCGGCGAGCCCTATTCTGGATTTAAAAGGGTTATTCGCGGATTTGACCGAACACATTGCGGCGTCGCCGAGACTAAACACACGATTTCCTTGGACAGTGGATGCGGTTTTTCAGGGCCGCTCACAGCTGCCTGCCTCACCCTTGACGGGGAAATTGACGACCTTATCAGCTCTGACTAATTCTCAATCGACCTCTACATATTCGGGCAACTTGTAGACATCACCTTGGCGTGGTTCACTTTTCAAATAAGTTGGGTTCAGCAGTAAGAACAAATCACGCCTTAGCTTGGCTTCAGCCATCCCCGCCATAAGATCATCCACGTCTTCAGAGTAACCTACTTTTTTTATGGAAAGTTTCACTTGTTTGATTTTGACAGCTTCCGCGTAAGCAAGTGGTCTGAAACTGCCGTAACTTTCGCGGTAACGCGTTTCCAGTTGAGGGTCGCGCCGCCCCGAGCGATACACAAAGCGGGCGACTTTATCGTAACCAAAATTAACAACCACAGCCGTTATGAAGATTTTCTTCCCGTTTTTTTCCACCCGATATTTAGTTTTAGCCCCGCTCGCGCCGCCAACTCTAATGTCTTGAACCCGTACCGACTTTGTATTTTTCATCCAAACATTTTGGAGATATTGCGCAGGCTCCAACCCTTGCAAGCCACGCGGATCTATATCAAAGATCATTTGATTACCGCTTCTGTCTTTTGCAAACACTGCGCGCGAGGTATTGATCAACTGAAAACCTTTGGGCGCATTGAAGGTCAATCTAAGTTTTGGATGTAAGAATTGTCGCCCCTTGATGACCCCTTCGCGGATATCATCTCCAATTAGAATACCGTCTATATGCTCCAGAAAAGCCCGTGTCCGGTATTCCCGGTTAAGTTCGTCCCGCTGGCTTGCGGCATCTTGCCGGGCGCGCTCTATACGATCCTCCGTTTGTGGGTGTGAGGCAAAGAAATCATACTGACCGGATTGGCCATCCTTACCTGCTATTTTTTTCGAATACGCTGTATAATCATCAAGCCGTCCGAGGAAATCTGCCATGGCTTCACGCGGGTAACCGGCTTTTCCCAGATATTTCACACCCAGCCCATCGGCCTCATACTCTTGGTCACGAGAATAATCTGCCAAGAATAAACCACCAAGGGTCTGACCGAGTTTAAAAACATCAGAGCTTTGCGTTAAAACACCTGCAATAGCCCCCAAAATCCCAATACCAGTTGCCCGTGACTGACGGCCGACACCGTGACGGGCAATGACATGTCCGACTTCATGCGCCAATACGCCAGCAACTTCAGCTTCATTATTAGCCAAAACCAACAGCCCCCGAGTAACGTAGACAAAACCACCGGGCAGGGCGAACGCATTTACAGCGGGACTATTAAGGACCGTGACCCGCCAAGGCTCGTTTCTCTGATCCGTTACCGAAACGATCCGCAAGACGATATCCAGAATATAGTCGTTCAATCCATCCTGAATATATTCCCCGCCATACTGCATAACAATTTTCTCATGTTGCTCAGCGCCAACTGCTCTGTCGTCTTTGGGCTCGAATATGGAAAATAAATCTGCGACATCATCGCCGTTTGCCGCGGCAGCAAGTCCGCCTGCTCCCGTCAAGCTCAACAAAACAACGAAGAGTGCAAGGCTTTTTGCAACCCATGCCCCCATTTTATTAACCGCGATCCAACGTTCCATACATCCAGCTCCTGCCTAGTGGGCTTTAGGGTTCAAAAACTCAACCTGCTCAGGAAAATAAAGCTCCATGTAGGGGCCATTATAAGATCTGAGCCGTCCTCTTACACGAACCACCTTATTCTCCAAGGTTTCTGGTTTCCAGTCTGAGCCTTTAAATTTACTTTTATATTTTGACGAGATTACGGCTGTAAAGTCTCGCCGCCAGTCCTCACCGAAGTTCAAATAGGTATCACCTCTCACCCGACGGACACTTTGAATTCTTCCCGAGACGATTTGGAACCCTTTCTGGTTAGATAAAACCTTCAAGTCCTCAGCATCAAGAACTCTTTGCCGCCGCCAAATACCCTTTTTGTTTCGCCGGGCACTTTCCTCAGCTTTGAGAAGTTCCTGCCGCAAGTCAGTGGGGTATGGGCCGACACCTAGCCACAGAGCCGCTCCCTGCTTGATCCAATATCGTTGCAGCCACCCTTTTCCCCGCAAAGAGAGCTGGCCGCGAAGATCGCCATAGCGATTACTGTTTAATTCTGGAGAAGAAAACTTTGATTGATCAAATTGAACCCGCTGACCTTCCAAATCTCCCAGTGGCGAACGAGCCTTGGGCCAGAACAACTCATTCAGCGACAAAATTGGCCCTTCAACCGTTCTCAATATATTTTTATTTGCGGCAGAAATTGTAAAACTCTCAACAGGCGCAGCGACTGCGGATAAAATACCCGCCATCCATACCACAAATACCAACAAACCTGCTCGTATGCTCATCTCCATCTCCTGAAAAACCACTCTGTTATTGGAGATCAGCATATCAGAACTCTTTCTCTCGCACATGCTTTCGATTTCACACTAAAATATTGTGTTAAATTTTTAATACATTTTCAATTGATGTTTTTCATATAATACATACATTGAGATAAGTCATGATTCTTGAAAGCGTAAAATTATGTCCTCGAATTCAACTATTCCAGCTACCGAAGCCCTCGCAGCTCAGCTACGAGGTTCATACGGCCATCTTGAGGGTAGCGCTCTTTTAAAAGCGCTCCAGACCAGTGAGATCGGCGGAAAGATAATGATGACCTCCTCATTTGGTGCTGAGGCCGTTGTCTTATTGGACCTAGTTGCCAAGACTGACCCAACGATCCCAGTCATTTTTCTGGACACCCGGCGTCTATTTGGCGAAACACTCCGCTACCAACGCCAGATCACTGATCTGCTTGGCTTAGAAGATGTGCGCATCATCAGACCCGATAGCGGCCTGCTGGAGAATCTTGATCCGGACGATATGCTTTTCACAAAAGATACTGACAAATGCTGTGAAATCCGCAAAGTTCTGCCCCTCAACGCAGGTCTAGATAAGCTACGAAGCGCAGGATTCACAGGTTGGATTACTGGCAGAAAGCGTTTTCAATCTGGTATTCGCAGTGATTTAGACGTTATTGAGGCGTCCGATGACTTTATCAAAATCAATCCGCTAGCTCACTGGTCCGATGCAGATATCAAAGAAGCATTCTTAGAGAAAAACCTTCCACCCCACCCACTTGTTGCGGATGGATTTAAGTCCATTGGATGTATGCCCTGCACCGAACGAACACCTGATGGCGTGAATGATCGCGCCGGTAGATGGGCTGGCCAAGGTAAGACGGAATGCGGCATACACGCGAACACTAAACCAACCACCTCAC
>Ga0209081_1000395_pt1 | contig 26457 bp, 30 predicted proteins | sample GOMGulsemesocosm_4_FD_184636 | JGI IMG/M metagenome (GOLD analysis project Ga0209081, IMG submission 184636) | Methane-oxidizing microbial communities from mesocosms in the Gulf of Mexico - GOM15B Gulf of Mexico (SPAdes) (version 2) | ecosystem: Environmental > Aquatic > Marine > Cold seeps... | reverse complement strand
AAATGCCATTTTATAGGAAAAATATCTCCCTAAAATAGGGAGATACTCTATGTCTTATAGAGATCAATTTTATTGATCACTTATTTTTCTTAGGTTCCATGTTTTTCGAGGTTCCCAGTTGCCTTAATAACGCCACCGAATGGATCTTTTATGTTGCCGATAATGGTCCTGGCATAGCACCACAATATCAACAAAAAATATTTCACTTATTTCAAACATTAACAGCTAAAGACCAAGCAGAAAGTACTGGTATTGGTTTAAGCTTAATAGAAAAAATTGTGCATAGTTGGCAAGGTAAAATTTGGCTAGAATCAGATGGAGTACAAGGCTCCAAGTTTATATTCAGCGTACCTAAACCTATAAAAAATGAATAATATTAAACCTATTTTATTAGCTGAGGATGATCATGTTGATATTATGACCGTTCGACGTGCTTGTAAGCAATTAAACGTGCTAAATGAATTAGTGGTAGCCAACAATGGTGAGGAGGTCATTTGCTATTTAGATGACCCTAAGGTGCCCTTACCTTGCCTTATTATTTTGGATATTAATATGCCCAAAATGAATGGCCTTGAATGTTTAAAAATACTCAAACAGCACAGTGTTTATAAAAGTATCCCCGTTTTTATACTTTCTTCTTCTAGAGAGCAGCAGGATGTTGATAGCAGTTTTTCTGGAGGAATTTCAGGGTACATTCTTAAACCAGTAGAATTTAATGAATTTCTTCACTCAATTAAAGTATTAAATAGTCATTGGACTGTGGGTAGTTGATGGACGCTATACAAGTCTTATTAATTGAGGATAACTTAACTGACCAAATGGGATTTAAGCGCTTTGTTAAAAAAAATGCGCTGAACTATGATTATCAAATTGCTAGCTCAGTGAGTGAGGCTTTAAGTTTACTATCAACGCATAGCTTTGATATTGTTTTAGCTGATCATGCCTTAGGCGATGGAACGGCCTTTGACGTATTACCACATATCCCAAGCACTCCCGTTATTATGATTACAGGTAACGATAATGCGACTATTGCAGTTAAAGCCCTAAAAGCAGGGGCTTCGGATTATTTAACTAAAGATATTGAATCCTCCTATTTAGAACTCTTGCCAATTACAATTGAGAATGCACTTCAAGCTCAAGCGATTAAAAATGAATTGGAAAAGCACCGAGAGAATTTAGAAGTTTTAGTTGAACAACGAACTAGGGAACTACAAACAGAAATTGAAAAACGTAAAGCAATTGAAAAACAACTGCGTATTTTAGCTATTTCTTTTGAAACGCATGAGTCTATTGTTATCACTAATGCTCAAGGTAGTATCATCAAGGTTAATAAGGCATTTACTTCGCTTACCGGGTACAGTGCTGAAGAAGCCATTGGCCAAAATATGAGTATTCTAAAATCAGGTCATCAAGATCAGAAGTTTTATACTAATATGTGGGCTAAATTACTAGAAACAGGTCAATATGAAGGGGAGCTGTGGAATCGCTGTAAATCAGGCCGCGTCTACCCTGAATACCTGACCATTACTGCTGTAAGAGATCATGATGGCAGTGTCATAAATTATGTCGGGCTATTAACTGATATTACTGAACAAAAAGCAGCTGAATCGGAGATTAAAAAACTCGCTTTTTATGACGCCCTTACCTCTTTAGCTAATCGACGTTTATTAATTGATCGCTTAGAGCATGAATTAGCCATTGCTAAGCGTATCCATGCTTACGGCTCGTTAATTTATTTAGATTTAGATGATTTTAAACCTTTAAATGATACCTATGGGCATCACATCGGCGATGAGCTGCTTATTCAAGTGGGGCAACGACTACAGGCAGTATTGCGCGAAGAAGATACACCAGCAAGGATAGGTGGAGATGAGTTTGTGATCTTGATTCATGCATCAGAAAAAAGCTTTGAGCATGCACTTAAGAATGCAAAAATAGTATCTAAAAAGATTCAACAGGAACTCAATAAAGCGTACTTTCTTGATAATAACGAACATTACTTTTCATGTAGTATTGGTATCACTGTTTACCCTGAAAATGGCCATGATTCTGACAAAATCATGCAGCATGCGGACAGGTCTATGTATGATGCTAAGCATGCCGGAAAAAACACTATCTGCTTTTTCGATGGTGAAAATACCAACCTAATTTAAACTTTTATCTTAGTATAGCTATTGATGGGTTTTTTCTTGGATTACCCCAGTTACTACTCGTTCTTTTGACCAACACCTCCTCAAACTCGGAAAATAAACCAAACCCAATAGTATTAACGTAAAAACTGCAAAATAAGGGCGACTATCAGACAAAACTTGCTGTTGTTTAGCAAACGCTGGAATTTGTAGTGCCTTGTTGAGTTGCTCACTGGTTTCCAAACGGTGATAAGACCAATCCACTTGCTTACTAAGCTGTTGTAAATAGGATTCGTACAACTTAGTTAAATGCTGGTCTCCACCCACTTCGCCACTACCAAAAGGGGCGTTACGTGCGTTGTACCCTTCTACGCGGACAGATGAAGTCGGCGCCATGCCAAATGTTGACCGATGAGGAACGTCATCTTGTTTATAAAAACCTTGCTGTTGACCTTGGTTGTTATATTTAGGGATGGGAACATTTTGCAAGCCCCCTACCCCCACTAACAGCCCTTTCAGCTTACCTTTTAAATCGCTAAAATCTGTTTTATAGCGAGGGTTCACAGGGGGGGCTTCTTGTCCATCGGTTAAAAAAACAATATGGCTACCACTGTCCTGTAGTTGGGTAATAGTACTCGCTAATCCTTTGCTGATACGGCTATCAGCTGACCATGCCATCCGCCAGTCTATGTTATCAATAACACTATCAATTTCTGCATAAGATGAGCAAACTTCGATAGGCTCAAATAACAAGGTAGATTTTCTTTCCGTAAAAAGTCCTAAACCCACTTTAGATTGACAGGGAAGTTTTAATACTAGGTCACGTAATGCCTGCTTAACAAATTGTAATCGGCTGACGGCTTCATCTTTTAGCTGATAATCCTTGGCATTCATACTGCGTGTTATATCAACGATAACTGTAAAGTTATAAACAGGCTGGCGCTTAATGACTTGAGGTTTAACAAACAAAGCTAACATAGTCAGTAAAGCAAGACTTAAACAATAAAACCGATAATCTTGCAGATTTTTTGATAAGGACATAGCGTTAAGGCAAACCACGCGGAAAGCCTGGTACGGTGGCCCAGAGCTTTGCTTTTTTTTCAGGGATAGGATCATCCTTTCCCATGGTGATTCGATCCATTTCTGGCAATAAACGCATAGCGACCTCTAAATTATATTTTGCATCCCAATAACGGCTGTCCAACGCCAAAGCTTGTCGGTAAGCTTGTTTTGCCAAAGCGGCCAACGCTGTTGCTTCATTAATCTGCATCGACTCAGCAAGCTCAATGGCTTGAGTTAAATAGGTGTTACCTAGGTTATAGCGAGTAATGGATTGCATTTTCTGACTGCCCTGATTAATAATTTGACTCAAATCAGTTTGTGCTTCTTTATAGCGATGTTTCTTTTTCAGGTAAGTTGCACGTGCCAGATGTAACTCTGGTGCACTATTTTTCAATTGCTCAGGATCCACATCTTTACCTTGATTTAACTGAGAGATTAATTGATTAGCATTTACTATTTGGTAATAAGAAAAAGCACTTTGCAGAGCTATCACCGAGGAAATTAATAATGCTCCCCAGACTGTATAATGGCGAATGACTTTTATCATGGACGTGCCTCGGCCAGTTTAAATACCAATAACAGGCAAATCAATAGCGTCGCTAACAAATAGTTCGGGGTCGACAAGTCCTGTTTAGGTATTTTTTCTTCATAATGTAAGGGCATGTTTTCTAATTTGTTAATATCATTTATGGCTTCTTGTACGGCATCAGGATTTTCTGCTTGATAGGCTTTGTATGGAATACCTAAACTGTTAAAAAACAAATGCAAATAGCGTTCGGGCATTGCACTTGCATTATCATCTCGTGAGTCTTCGGGTTTTTCATATAGACCAGGACTGTTTTCACTGCGCATAAAAATCCAATACAAACGAATATTTTGCTGCCTAACCCAGAGCCTTATTTTTGCCTCGCTATCAGGATCGATAATCGCTGCGCCATCTGAAACTAGGAGGATAATCCGCGAGCCAGTTTGTGAGGTTTGCTGTTGAAAATACGATAAGCCCATTGCCAGTCCTTTGCTAATATTGGTATAGGCTAGTGCGGGTAAATCAGTAGCAGAAACTGCGGCAAGTGCCGCTTGTTTATTTTCTGTCAATGGCATAAAAAATAACGCTGAGGTACTATATCCGGCTACCCCGATTCGATCATGTTTGCGTGTGTTAATAAATTCACTTAATAATCGTTTGGCGGCACTGGCTTTGGATTCTTCACTGCCATCGGGTGCCTTCCCTGCATAGGTATAATCCATACTTTTACTTCTATCTAGCAATAACACGATATGTGCGCCATAACCAATTCGTTCCTTGCTTTGTTTACCTCGATTCAAACCTGCCAGAGCAAGCACTAGGCAGGTAATGGCGGCAACAGCAATAAGCTTTATCAGTATTGATACACTGGTTGATAGCGCATCGTTAGGTATTATTTCTATAGAGGGGTGGTTACTCTGGTTGATACCATTATTAAATAAGGGGAGTAAGGCCATCAATAAAGCCAATAATGCCCATGGATAATCCACTGCAAGGTTCATCGCTTGCCTCGCTCTACCTGAAGACAATGCTGGCACAAGCTTTTAATTTTATCGCTATCGTTTTTGCTACCTCTACTGGCAGAACTAAAAAAGTGCTGATTAGAATAATTAAAAAACCAGTTTAATTCATCATTAAGCGTTTGATACTGAGGGAATCTCTGATAAAAACTAGATAATTGATGTTGAAACAAGGGCTTGCCATTTAACTGTTTTAACGCCTTATGCATAATACTTAACATATCAGTCAAATCATCGTCCGATAATTTAGCTAATTTTCGTGAAGGTTTTTTAAATATTTGATATTTTGGTAAAAAAGTTAACATCCCGTAGAGCCAAGCTAGGTAAACCGCAAACATACAAGTAATAAGCAAGCTTACTATCAGCCGGTTGAGTGAGCGAGTACTGTCTAATAAAGGCGCAGAAGTGTCTGGGCGCATATATTCTTTACCATCACCTTTCCTAATAGCGAGTTCGCGTAAGGGAGCGGCAGTAAAGTTCCAGCTTGGAACCTTTTTTTCTATGGCATTGCCAAATTGACTAAACTGTAAGAGAAACCCAGGTAACTCAAGCATTTTAACAGCTAAAGGCGCATAAAAAAGTTGATAAGTCAGGCCAATTTGATAGCGAATCCCCTCTTGGGTTTTAATTTTATCAATTTTAACTTTATTCAAATTAAGCCAGCGATTCACCTCTCCCTTACTGGGAATACTGCTAGTTTGCAAAGCCAAACCATCTCTAGCTTCTATAATAATGCGCTGCTTTATTTCATCACCCATCACATAACCAAAAGGGCGAGGTGTTTGTACTTGAAAGTGGATAATCGGTTCGTTAATTGAACTAGAACAGCTGCTCAATAATAAGGCGATAACAAAAATAAAAAAAGCGTTAATTCGCATCTTTGTTAACCTTCGAATTGTAAAAAGTACTGGCTAATAGATTCAGCTCGATAACCTTGCTCCATAAATAACGGCTCACAACCAAAGCTTCTAAAACAATGCTGTAACTGTTGTCTTCTTTGTTTAAATGCACGTTGAATTTTCTTTTGCAACGCTGGCCGCATCCATAAAGTCCGTGTTTTTCCTTGCTCCAGATCAGAAATTCTCATCATTCCCCAACGCGGTAAATCACAACTTTCTTTTTTATCCCATAACACCAGCGGGACGACTGTATGCCTATTCAGTCTTTGCATTTGTTGTTGAATCATTTTAATCGGCATATAAAAATCAGATAATAGAAACACCAAGGCAGAGCTATTAGGTAGGTAGTCTGCCGCTTGTAATAAACTGTCTGCCTGACCTGTAAAGATTGAGGCTTTAATCTGTTGAGCAATGTCAGTCACTCGCCCTTGCTGTAAATTAGCTGGTGAAATGAGTAATTGATGGTTAAGCACTTGACCACAGCCAACAAAGCCAAACCGATCACCTGTCGCATGAGCCGATTTAGCCACCGAAAGCAGGCAATCGGCCACTGCCTGTGGTTTATTGTAATTGCCGTGATAGCCCATAGAGGCTGATAAGTCAGCAAGTAAAAAAACGTCCAGACGAGATTGTTGCTGAAAAGATTTAACTTGATACTGAGAAAAGGGGTTGAGCAAACTGGCTCTTAAATCTATACGTCTTGGGTCAGGTGCGTTAATCAAGGGTTGATGCTGTTTAAATAGAATGCCATTGCCGATGACCTTACTTCGGTGAACACCTGGAAACACACTGTGCTGCGCTGCTTTACGGTAATAAAAAATATTGTTTTCTAGCATCTTACAACGATTTAAGATTGATTAATAACGAGCATTACAAATGCAATGCTAAAGAGTAAATACACAGGGATGCTAAACTTTAAAGGGCTGGTAATAATCAGCTTAACAACACCTGAGACATTTTTATGTTGCCGGTTGTACAGTGATTCACCCAGTAACCAAAGCAGTGAGTTAGCAATAATTAATGCCACAATGCTTAATAGACTCGCCTCGGTAAACAAAAATGATTTGTCGGTTAATAGCTCTGCCCGTTCATTGGTATGAACTAAGTTTGCCATTAATATTCCTAATATTAACGCACCCTCATCAAAAGCAACCAGAAAAAAACCATAGCTGAAGGAACGAAAACGTTGGCAACTTACTTTGAACTGGGTTGACTTTTCTGTCAGATAAACAAGTGGAAGACTCAGGCAAAAGAGTAATATCCCGATAATACTGATTAATGCCCAGAATTTAACCCCAATAGCCGAGTTAAGTGAGGTTGTGTAATAAGAAGCATAAGAAATGCCACTAAAATTATCCAAACGTTCGGCAATAATGGCACAGATAAAACCAACACCTGTCCAGTTTAAATAAACGCCCAGTAAATCGTTGAAACCACTTTCTGGGGTGATTGCTTTAAAAAATGTTTGTTTAGTCATAGCTTTGTAACTCCATAATTTTGTGCACGTTCCTGCTATTAAGGGTGTAATTCCTCTCTCAACATCCAGCAATTTTATTAATTACGGTGCGGCAATTCCCTCAAGAATGCCTGTTATTAATTCGGGCATTAGTTGTTCTTGTCGATAACTGTAAATTGGATTTAAAAAGATGCGGTGTGCCATGGTGACTTGAAATACAGCCTGTAAATCTTCTGGTAATAAAGTATCTCGATTTTCCAGCCAGGCATTCACTTTGGCTGCTCGAATTAAAAAACTCATGCCTCTGGGGCTGGCTCCCGACTGAATCAGTTGATCCATTTCCACATCGGATAATTTAATACCATATTGTTTAGGGTATTTACTCGCTTTCCATAAATCCAGCGCATAATTTTTTAGCATGGCACTGGGCTGAATACTTTGTTGAATCTGCAGGGCTAATTCATTCAGTTGGTAGTAGGCAATTTTTCCTGTTTCCATGCCATCAATTAAGCTATCCACATCATGAAAACGAGAATTAAAAATAAGTTCTTTTAATAAAGCGTCATCTGCCGGCATATCGATATTTATTTCCATCATAAACCGGTCGCGGGCAGCTGCGGGTAATTCAAATGTTTCTTCTTTTTCTATTCGGTTTCTATCTGCAAAAACCTGTATATGTGGGAAGTGGTATTCTTGATTAAAGGCACTGATACTTCTTTCTGCCATCACTCTAAGTAATAGAGAATGAACTTGAGGACGGGCGCGGTTTATTTCATTAAAGAAAAAAGTCGCTAAACTCTCACCTTGTTTGAGTAAGGGGCCAGGGTCTACTTGTGGCTTGCCTTTATTATCAAGGTAGGTGTAATAAATCAAATCTGCTGGCATTAAATCTATGGTGCCTTCAATCCTTTGGTAATCTCCACCCAAGCCTTGTGCTATGGCACGCAACAAAGTAGTTTTGCCAACACCTACATTGCCTTCTAGCAATACATGCCCGCGTGCAAAAACAGAAATAACACAGTTCCTTACCGCTTGTTGTTGGCCTAAAATCGTATGGTTGATTTGTTGCTCAAATTGTAAGGCTAAATCACGCCAGTCGCTTAGTTGATTATTCAAAATATATTATCCAAAAAAACTCCAGCTCGGAGGGGAGCTGGAGTAAACACTAACATTAGTCTTTACTGGAGGTAGCTTAATTTCTCCAGAAAGGGATAAAATTTCTATACCTTTTTGACGACAAGGAAAACCCTGCCAAGATGAGGCGTCTTAAATCTCATCCACGTCATAAACAAAGGTGCCTGTCTTGTTAAAATGGGCTGACCGCTGTTTATTGCGTGCTTCCATTTCTTTAATTGAGGCTGATTGCTTATTCAGTTCGTTGGAATCGTGCTTAGGATCATATTTACTCCCAGCCACTTTTGCAGGGTAACCTGGCTTAGGCTCCCAGCAATTTCCGGGTTCTTTACAATGAGTACCGTCATAAGCCTGTGCAGTGAACGATACAGATGCTGTTAATAAAACAGCGGTTGTTAACAGTTGCTTTTTCATTTTTATCTCCTGAATTATTTTTTCAGCCACTTTGCTTTTTTTGGCTTACCTACGTAAATAGAACGTACCCAGGCCATGATTTGCAACATTTCATCGGTATTAAAATTAACATATTGAGGCCCCATCATGCCTTTAGCTCCCCCAAATAAAATCTCAAATAATCCTTTATCCGTCGCAATGCTTGGATATGTCCAGTAATCATCCGCCAACCCCGGTCCTAGTTTTCCTTCTGCCTCATGCCCATGACAACCGGAACAGCCTGTCATATACAGACTTTCGCCATGTTCAATGGCCTCTTTATCCGTGTTATATGGATTCTTGCCTTCTTTCATAAACTCTTTAAAAGCGGGCGTATTTCCTCCTTTTTTAGCGAAACTCATATCCAGTGCACTTCCAAGAAGCGCATGCCGTAGAGTTATATCTGCCTGTGCAGTTGTACCGATAAGAGCAGTTGCTAGCACTGCGCTTGTCACTATTATTTTAAACGTCATCATTTATCCTATTATTTGATAGTGTCACGACTTAGATAACAAAGGAATTCCTTCATCTTCCAGCAACTCTTCAATTTCAGAATGCTGCTGCTTAATAAAGCTATTCAATTGATTTAACAATGCCACTTCCCCTTTACGTACCGCCATAGCGGTACTGTAATGCTGGCCTACTTTTTTGCCATCCGCACGGGTGCTACTATCAGGAACAACAGTCATTGTTAAGGGTGTTGCAGACTCTTTAACATAGCGTGCCGCTGAAGGCCCCCAAAGAACAGCTATTTCAGCCTTTCCACTGGATATATCACCGACCATTTTGCTCACATCATATTTAACATATTGGTTTCGGCGTGACTTAAAGCCAACCAATTCTTTGTTATAGTTAAAAGTATCGCTATATCGACCAATCGCTCGAATCATTATTTCTGAGGGTGTTCCAGGAATATAGCCAATTCGGCTAACTGAACGCAAAATATCACTATCCCAACTTTTTAAATCCAAATCATCGTCTTCTCGTGAAATAAAGGTATAGCCAGAGCGATAATAAGGCTGCGTGGTAGCAACCCTTGGATCACCTGCATCAACGCCAATAACAACATCACATAGACCTTTATTTAAAAAATCACGGACAAAATAACGCGGATCTTTCCAATAGACATATTTGATTTTACGATTTAAGTTTTGCCCTATTAAGCGGGTTAGCTTATTTTCAAATCCTTCTCCTTTTTTATTGGAGTAAGGCATTTCATTTTCAGCTGCGCAAACCTTAAGCACCTCGCCTGTGGGTGCTGAAGCTATCTCTGGCTGTGCATTTGCGGTACAGCCAGAAATTAATACCAGCCCCGTGAGGCAGAGTAATTTCGGTTTTAATATCATATTTTTATCTGTTAATAGTGTGAGTTTGTGTCGGGTGAATAAACAATCGTTATCCACCCGGCATGCGCCTTATCAATCCAGTGCAAAAGTCATTACGCCACCACCCATTTGAGTGTAATGCGCCAATTCTTTAAACGCACCTACCGCACCTAAACCAGCAGTGGGGTCTTGTAAGTCAAAGACTAAACCCACACCAGGCCAGCCGCCTACACCATAGTAAATAGAAACAAATTGTTTACCATTATGCTTATAAGTAATCGGATGACCAATTACCCCAGAAGGCAATTTAAACTTCCAAAGCTCTTCACCATTTTTTGAGTTAAGCGCTTTTATATAGCCATCTAATGTACCGTAGAAAACTAAGTCGCCAGCTGTCGCCATGGTGCCGCCCCAGATTGCAAATTTCTCAGCAATTTCCCACTTGAATTCGCCAGTTACACCATCCATAGCTTTCACTTGACCCAGTGTTCCTTTAGGTCCTGGATACATGTTTAGCGTTGCGCCGACAAAAAATTGTCCTGCTCGATATGGCAGCATGAATGGTTCCCAATCCATACAGATATGGTTGGTACCCATAAAGAATGTTTTCTTAACAGGGTCATAAGATTCAATCCCCTGATTGTGGTAACCCATCGCTGAAGGGCAAATTCCTTTTGCTTCATGATCCATATGAGTTGAATACTCTGGGTCACGAATTGGCAGACCTGTTTTTAAATCGACTTTTTTAACCCAGTTAACGGTATCATCAATTTTAAACGCATTAACTAGATCACCATTTTCACGGTTCAAGGTATAAACCAAACCGTTTCTATCAGGGTGAGTCAGCAATTTAGTCATTTTTCCATCGACCATTTGCTCAGATAAACCCATGTAGTTCACACCGGCATAATCCCACTCATCATGAGGTGTTTTCTGATAACCAAATTTAGCTTTACCTGTATTAACATCACGCCCCCAAATGGTCATTGTCCATTTATTATCACCGGGTCGCATGGTTTCGTTCCAAGGCGCAGGATTGCCTGACCCGTAGTAAACCATTTCTAAATCACTATCGTAAGCGTACCAACCCCAGTTAGTACCGCCACCAATTTTCCAGGCATCATCTTCCCAAGTTTTTGTGCCTAATCCATATTGTCCGTAATGTGGGTTGGCATCATTAAAACCTTCCCCTATACCAATATCCTTATCTGGTCCTGTTGCATAGACTCGCCAAACTTGTGAGCCATCTTTAATGTTATAGGCTGTCGCGTAACCACGCACGCCCAACTCAGCACCAGCACTCCCAACAATCACGAGATCTTTAGCAACGAAAGGAGCAGAGGTTAAGGTTGAACCCATGGCAATATCAGAGTTCTCTATTTTCCAAAGCATTTTTCCCGTTTTAGCATGAATGGCAACAACATGCCCATCTAGCTGATCTTGAAAAATAGTCGGAGGATAATCTTTAGTCCCTGGTGCATAAGCTAAACCTCTGTTCACGACATCACAACAGGCAACAGCACGTGCTGCTGGGTTTTGCTTAGGTTTGTATTCCCACAAAATTCTATCCGGATCATCCAAATCCAGTGCAAAAATATTGTTTGGGAAAGGAGAGTGGACATACATAATACCGTCAACCACCAAAGGCCCACCTTCATGACCATTCAGAACACCTGTAGAAAAAGACCAGACAGGTTTTAGCTTGTGTACGTTCTGGATGTTAATCTGGTACATGCTACTATAATGGCTCGCATTATAATCTTTGGTCTGCATAACCCAGTTGGTGTTCTGCTCTGATAAATCCTCTAATTTCTTATTAGCGTTTGCTTGCTGGGATACGGCAAAAATTGCACTGGAAACCAGCATAGTAGTCCCCATATTACGAGCAAATTTTTTAATTTGCATGATTCCTCCTGATTGATTTATTTAAAAGCATTTGCCAAAGCTTTGGTAAAAAAGCCACTGATCAAGCGAAAATAAATTGGCAAATGCTTAGGCATATTGTATTTATTTAACGATTGTTCGAATACGGAATAAATGACTAATAAAACAGGAATAATACTTGCGCAAAGCTAGGAAATATTCCCGCCAATGCTTTCGCTTATAAAAAGGAAAAGCTCCTATATCATTTAAAAGAAGAATTATTCATGATATTCATTTTTTTAAGTGATTAACCATGACTAAAATTAGTGTTTTACTTGTTGACGACCATGCAGTCGTTAGAGAAGGCTATAAATCTTATTTATCTCTCTCAGAAAAAATAGGCACTATTTATGAAGCCGACTGTGGTGAATCAGCGTGTCAATGTTATATGCAACAGCCAGCTGATGTTGTGGTGATGGATTTATCCATGCCAGGCATGGGAGGACTAGAATGTATTAGGCGATTAATGAGTCGTGCACCACACTGTAAAATTCTGGTTTTTAGTATTCATAACGAGCTAATTTATGCAACACGCGCGATTAAATCAGGTGCTAAAGGATATATCAGTAAAAGCAGCGTACCGGAAACTTTGGTAACAGCTGTTTGCTCTATCGCACAAGGACAAACCTATATTGATGCGATAATGGCTCAACAACTCGCGGTTAATATGATTATTGAGCAAAGTGATGAGTCTAAAATCAAACTACTTTCCTCACGAGAGTTTGATGTTTTTTGTTTACTAGCCAATGGCAATAGCCCTCGCGATGTGGCAGAAAAACTCCATTTAAGTTATAAAACTGTGTGCAATCACAGTACAGCCATTAAAGAAAAACTAGCGGTTAAGACTATTGCTGAGTTTACCCTGATGGCAACGCGACAAGGGCTAATAGAGCATGAGAAGTTATCTGACTAATTTGTTGTGATGCCTTGCAATGATCCTTATATACTCTGGCTATTACGAATCAAGCTTATTTTTCAGCCTGCTCTAAACATACTTGAGATTTATCCACAAACTGCCCAAACGCTCGACTTCCCTCACCCACATTAATCTGTTTTAATTCCTTGTCCGTTTGAGTATCAAATATGCTCAAACTTCCATCAAACCAGTTCAACACAAATAAATGCTGATTTTCTTCATCTACAGCGATATTTTCAGGGTACTCGCCTGTTTTTAAAACATGAATAAGTTTATGAGTTTTAGTATCTAACACACTCACGGTATTTTCCAGCTGATTACTAACATAAACCTTGTGCTGCTTCCTATCTACAGCAACACCATAGGGCATGCGCCCCACTTTAATCCGCTTTATTTCAGCTAAATTAGCTAAATCAACAATACTCAAGGTATTGCCTTGTGAATTGGCAACATAGGCAAACTGCTCATCCATTGCTAGTGCAAAAGGCGCGCGACCGACGGTTATATTTTTAATCACCCCAAAGTGATGCGTGTCTATCACTGAGATACTATTACTTTCTCTATTGAGCACCCACACTTGTGATTCACAGGCGTTAGTCGCTATCCCTGCTGGAGACTTTCCAACTGCAATTTTTTTTATCATGCGCCCTGTTCCAGGATCAATGACACCGACTAAATTTCTACTCCAGTCACTATAATAAAGATGCCTATTGGCAAAAACAGCACCAAAAGGACTGCCGCCAACGCTGATATGCTCTAAGGGAATCAGTTTTTTGCTGTCAATAAAACTGATCATACCCTGTTCAGGGTAGGTCACTACAAACCATGGATTATGGAGGCTAATAGCGATGCCAGCAGGGCCTTTAAGTGTTGGGATTTTGGTTTTTAATGATAAATCAGTGCGCTCAAAAACACTAACACTATCCCCCTGCTGCTGATTAATATAAAAATAGGGGGCACTGGCTATAAAACCAGAGAAACCAGACAGCAACAGAGCAACAGATAATCGAAGCATCTTTATTTTTCCAGCTTCTCTTTTAAGCCTTCTAGGCCATTTTGAATAAAGCGGTTCATTGCCTTAACGGCAGAATCATCATTCAGTCTTTCTGGAGGGCTATTACTGGTATCTCCACGGTAAAAACGACTTTTCCATTTAACTTTTGTTTTATTATCCTCGGCAATTAATTGAATCGCTGTCGTATAAGAACTCACAGGAAAAACATCTGTATTTTCAGTATTTAAGCGATAATTGTATTCGTGGTCAGTATCACTAAAATAATCAAGACCTTCTGATAGCACACCACTTTCCAGAGTTAACTTGCGCTCGCTGCCTGATTTGTTGTTACCATCCCCCTCACAGGATAGTACATCAGGATGCCAGTCTGAAATCTTGTCAAAGTGTTTAACCACTGCCCAGACCTTATCGACAGGTGCATTAATAATAATGCTTTTATCTGCTTTTTTAGGTGTGGGTCCATGGGCATAGGCTCCCATAGAAATTACTGAGAAGGAAATAAAAAATAGTCGACTTAAGTTCATGCTCACCCCAATTAAGAAATTGATATTATTAAATATAAATCAGAGGGTGTATTGGGAAGGATTCTTGTATTTGTACGGGAATTATTCCTAGAAGTGAGGGTTATTGAATTTTCGCTCCTTAGTGCTTCATAAGTCCCAGCAATATTGCAATATGTGTCAATTCGGCAATGCTAGATACTTGTAATTTTTTCTTAATTTGAGTAACGTAATTTGCTACCGTCTTATAGCTTAAACATAACTCATCCGCTATTTTATGCGACGTTAATCCCTTAGCCAGTAAGCGGAAGATATCAAACTCTCGTGCTGAAAATGTTTGTATGGTAGATTGAAAGTCATGTTCCGAGACTTCACCCCTACTTTTTTTGAGCAGGCCGTGCTCAACATAACGCCGTCCATTGTGAATACTCTCTATCGCACCGGGTAAAATTTCAGGCGCACTGTTTTTAGTAATATATCCCTTTGCGCCTGCATTTAAAGCGCGAGTAACATAGACTTGTTCATCATATACACTAAACACTAAAATTTTAACTTTTTCATCACGCTGTACTAGGCGTTTGATTGTTTCTAAGCCCCCGATACCTGGCATAGATAAATCCAGCACAATAATATCAGGCTGACAGGCCTGATAAAGCTGAATGGCTTGCTCTCCAGATTCTGCTTCAGCAATGACTTCTGTATCGGATGATGTAGCTAGCAACAACTTAAAACCCGCCCTCACGACAGCGTGATCATCAACTAACAAAATTTTAATTTTACTTTTCATAATAGGGGAATTTCTGCCTTAATTTGCAGTCCTTTGTTAACTTGAGACTGTATTTTAAAATTACCGTCTAAGAGTTTTATTCTTTCTTTCATTCCTAATAGGCCAAACCCAGACGCGACCTGTTCAAGGTCACAGCCTATCCCATCATCAGTAATTAATAAAATCAGCGTATCTGACTCAGGCTTAATCTGAAGGCTAATATTTACTTGGCTGGCCTGTGCGTGACGAATAATATTGGTCAGACTTTCTTGAATCACACGAAAGATTTGTATCACTATGGTTTGTTCTAGCTGGTCAACGGCATCATCATAATGCAAAATAAACACCGTTGGGGCATTTCTAACTTCCCAATGGTGAAGCAAATCTTCTAGCGTGGCTCTCAAACCCAGTTCTGTCAATATTAAAGGATGTAACTGTTTCATCATTGAGCGAACAACAGTCATTAAGTGGTCGCAAATTTCAATCATGGATGTAGTTATTTTCTGAGTGTCTGCTTTTTCATGTGCTGCCGTCACTGCCATCACTTTAATAGCTGTTAATGATTGACCAAACTCATCATGTAATTCCTGAGATAAGTGCTTCCTTTCTTCTTCCTGAATTTCTAAAGAATGCTGAGTCAATGCCCTGTTTTGTTTTTCTGCCTTATCCAGCACATCGGTCATATGATTAATAGCTTTGGCTATGTCATCATATTCTTGGGTAGAAAAATCAGCTAATTTCTTCTGGTAGTCCCCCTCTTCAATACACTTAAGATGTTCAACAATTGAATGAATCGATTTTATAGTTTTATTAAACACCAATTGGACTGAAAGGAAGGTCAAAAAAAACAGAACGATTAAAGAGGTAAAAAATGCAATACTTTCTTGCCAAGCTTCCGAAATTTCATCCATCGGGTTAGCTTGAATAATTAATATCAATGGATTACCGTTAAGCGTTTCAATTGGGTATTCTATTTTTGGGTATTCACCAAGCACCAAATTAATAAACCAGTCAGGTGGTGTTTCATCATCCTTATCTAGCTGAGAGTGATCCGAAATATTCACGATCTCTCCTGATGATATTTTCAGTTGGATATTTAAATGCCGTGTTTGTTCCAAGCGACTCAACCGAAACATCCAATTAGTTTGATAGTTTTTTTTAGACCCTACCCCTATCTTAATTAACTGCAATGCTAAGCTTATGGAAGAGTCAACCTCGTTACTGACCGATTGCCGTGCCTGCCAAATACCAATAGAGCCTCCTAAAAAAAGAATACACAGTGAAATCAATAAAATTCTGACACTAATTTGGTAACGTAAACTCATTGGGAAAATTTCCTTATTTGTTGTGACACCCCCTGTCACGCACTGAAAAATGCTATCTTGACACACTGTTATAATTTCACACAAGGTATAGTATGAAGAAAATTTTAGCGATAGCCTTATTTTTAATAAGTAGTCAGGTTAGTTCAGAAACAATATATGTCACACTGGAAAAAGATAATGCTTTAGCTGTTATCGATCCCATTGCAGGTAAACTGATAAAAACGATTACCATAGGTCAACGCCCCCGAGGTATTGTATTAAGTAAAGATCAACAGCAGCTGTATATTGCCAGCAGTGACGATGATATTATTCAGGTGATTGATATAAAAACTTTAAAAACCGTAGGTACGTTACCGTCAGGGGAAGACCCAGAAACCTTCGCCATGAACCCGTCTGGTGACCAGCTTTATGTCTCGAATGAAGATGATAGTTTAATTACTGTGATTGATATTAATACCGCTAAAGCTATTAAAACCATCCCCGTCGGCATAGAACCAGAGCCTGTCACTGTCAGCCCCGATGAAAAATGGGTCGTTAGCGCCTCCGAAGCAACCAATATGGTGCATTGGGTTAACCGTGAAACACTAACTGTTGAGGATAATACGCTAGTCGACCCTCGCCCCAGAGGATTAAGCTTTAGCGCAGATAGTCAGCGGCTGTGGGTGACTTCTGAAATGGGTGGAACCGTTACTGTGCTAGATGCAACAAGTCACAGTAAAATTAAAACCATTAACTTTAATATTCCTGGAGTGAAATCTGAGAAAATACAACCCGTTGGAGTGATTGTCGACAAGAAAAATCAATGGGCTTTAGTCGCATTGGGGCCAGCTAATCGCGTTGCTTTAATTAATGCCCAATCCTTAGAAGTGGAAAAATATTTTCTGGTCGGACAAAGGGTCTGGAATTTGGCTTTTTCGCCCGATCAAAAACGAGTGTATACCACTAATGGTGTGAGTAATGATCTTTCTATTATTGATCTTGATTTGATGAAAGTCACTAAATCAATTGCTGTTGGGCGTTACCCGTGGGGGTTAGTGGTTAAGTAATTTGTTGGGTTAGGCTATATAGCCTAACCCAACAAACAAAGATAAGAAAATCACCTTTTTTCGTCAGCTTCTTCACCAATTTCCCATTCTTCAATGGCAACTTCGATGATTTTTCCTGTCGCGGCATCTACTTCTACTTTTGTTTCTACACCTTTGCTATTAACAATATCAAATTCATAGGTAGCGTCACCATTCGCTTCAATTTCATATTCAACTTCTTCAATAACACCTGGATAAGCTTTTAAAGCAATCGCTTTAGCATCCTCTTCAGTCACTTTCATTTTACTTTTAAAAGCGAGGCTATTTACTGAGCTAACTTCTGATTCAGTTTCAAATATTTTTCCACTATTCACATCACACATGAATTCCCACTCAAAGCCATTGGCATCTTCAAGTTCAAATTCATAAACAGCTTTACCCTCAGCATTAAGTTTTTCTAGTTTAACTAGCTCACCTGTTTTTTGTGCCTGAATAGCTGCAATACATTTTTCCAGCCCTTGGTCGGCTGCCTGTACGTTGAAAGAAGCGCTAACAGCAATAATAAATGCACTATTAATAATTGATTTATTCATTGTTAATCTCAAAAAAGTAAAAAATAATTTGTTAAATAAGGAAATATTCCTAAATTTTGGGAATTTTAGCTTTTTTTAATTGATTAGTCCATGCTTTTTTGCAAGTTTAAAAATATCTTGTTGCGTCCTTATTTCTAATTTTTTTCTTAACTGCGCCTGACAATTGAAGGCTGTTTTAGTGGTTATTAACAATAGTGCCGCAATCGCTTGAATGGAATAGTCTTCAGCCAGCATGCAAAATACATCGTATTCTCGGGCTGTTAGTTGTTTAAAAGGTAATAAAGTTTTTTTAATTTGCCGTAAAGCTAAGATTTGAATAAAACCAGCCTCTAAATATAACTGACCATTGGCAATAGATTGTAAACAATCCTGTAATGATTTCTCACTAGGCTGCATTAAAATGCCCGATGCGCCCATCTGTAGGTATTGTAATGATTGCTGAATATCAGTAACATTAATAATCAGCCATTTTATAGCTTGTTGTTTTTGCTGACATAACTGAATTTGTAAAATAATATCTTCCATACCTAATGCGGCATCAAAAAAAACCAGGTCTAACTGTGTATTACCATTAAATAGACTTTCACATCCGTTTGCGTCATGCAACGTAATACCTTTCAACCGCTTAAACAGTCTAGTGCTAGGCAAACTTTCTATTGCTGAAGAAACTAATAAAATATGCATGGCATTCTAAGTTATGTAATATAGGTATTGCTTTGGGTTGCTATAAACTGCTAAAAATCATCAGAAGCCTATAGATAGTATACTGAAGTTGCCCTATTCTTTTACGCAAAAAAATATTAGACTTAAGTAATGCACTTCCCTGTAAAATAACAATTATCTCTTTAAAAACACCTCCTTCATGTTCATTTTACGCGACCTTCTACTGCCCCTACAAACTCTTTTTCCAGTACCAAGATCAGCAAAGAACGTGCGTCGTTATTTGTTTACAGGCTCTTGCCGGTTATTGTGCCATTTACGTTATCCATGAGCTCTAATTTATGGCGTGGTTTAGACGTTCTGTTTAGGGTCTATATCAAAAATAAATAATCTAATACCTTTATAGCCTCACTAACTCTACCGTGGACTGTTTTGATGGTACAAGTTCCAGCCTAATTTAAATTTTATTTCAATAGCTCTTTATGGACTTTAATTCCTTTTCCCTGCCTGCCCCTTTTTTTTCTTGGTTTAGCCCGATTACAACCAGTTATGCATTGATTATTGCCGCTGAAATTGGCGATAAAAGCCAATTAGTTTGCATGACTTTAGCTGCGAGACATCGTGCTACGCCGGTTATTTTTGGTGCCATAGTAGCTTTTGCCTTACTTAATACACTGGCTGTTATATTTGGTGTAGCAATAGCTAATTGGGTACCAGCTTATTTAGTTGCGGCAATAGTTGGTGTATTATTTTCCGTATTTGGCATACTTGCCTTGTTTTTCACCGAGGATGAAGATGATAATGAAGAATTACCGGAAAAAAGTGGCCATAGCCTTTTCTTTACCACTTTTATTCTGATTACTGTCGCTGAATTTGGTGATAAAACGCAATTAGCTGTGGTTGCTTTAAGTAGTACAGCGCTACCAGAAGCAGTTTGGATAGGCTCTACTTTGGCATTAATAACTACATCCGTTTTAGGTGTGCTTGCTGGGCGAACTTTATTACAAAAGATACCGCTCAGCTTATTACATAAATTAAGTGGGGTACTTTTTATTATATTGGCTGGATTTGCCGCTGTAGAGGCATACCAAAGCTTTTATCTATCGTTTGACTCGTTCACTCAATTCTTAGCCACTGCACAGTAAGGTTATCGCTCTTGCCACTAGCACGAAACATGGCTAGTTTTGCCTGTTTAAGTAGGTTTATTTTATCCATCTCTACTGTCGCTAAAGCAACAAACTCATGTTCTTTAGTGAACTCCCAAAAACCATCGCTGCAAAGAATAAAGGTTTCGCCTCGTTGTGCTGGCGGATAAACGTGAATATCTGGTAGAAATTTATTAGTGATATTAATACTTTTTGTTAACTGGTTTTGTTCAGGGTGCGTACCCATTTTATGTTCATCTAACTCACCCTCATCAAATAGCTTTTGAGGAATAGAGTGATCTTTAGTACGCCAGGTGATGTGTTTTTGGTTAATGCGATAGATACGAGAATCGCCACAGTGAGCGCTAATTACATGGCTATCGGTGATAATTAAAATCACACAAGTTGTATAGGCATCATAAGCAACAGGGTCACCTTGAAAAGCATCTGCCATCATAGCAACGGCATCATTAAACCATTTCTCTACTATCTGTTTAGGCGCACTATTTACTAAAGCACCGTATTTAGTCGCATATTGAATAAAACTATGACAAAAGAACCGAGAAGCCTTTTCACCTGCCTGATGACCTCCTAAACCATCTGCTAAGACAAATACGGAATAGTTAGGGTCTATCTTATTCAGCATATAGTCCTGGTTATAGGCTCGGTCTCCAGCCGACGTTAGTTGGTGAAAGCAAATCTTATGCATTATTAACGTCGTGCATTTCTCATCACGCTTTTCATATCGCTGACGGCTGTTGCTAAGCCACAAAAAACAGCTTGCGCAATCAGTGCATGGCCAATATTCAATTCAACCATTTCAGGTATTTGGCAAATAGCTTCCACATTATATAAATTTAAGCCATGCCCAGCATTCACTTGTAGGCCCGCACTATGCGCATAACAAGCTGCTTTTTGGATACGCTCAAGTTCAGCATTTTGTTGCTGTGGATTTCTAGCATCAGCATAACTCCCTGTATGTAATTCAATAACGGGAGCACCGGCATTGACGGCGGCATCAATTTGCTGCTCTTCTGGATCAATAAATAATGAAACTTCTATCTCAGATTCAGCCAAGCGTTGGCAAGCACGTCGCATTTTATCAGGGCTAGAAGCAACATCTAAGCCCCCTTCTGTAGTAAGTTCCTCCCTTTTTTCTGGAACTAAACAGCAAGCATAAGGTTTAACTTCAGTAGCAATAGTCAACATTTCATCCGTTACTGCCATTTCAAAATTAAGCCGAGTGTGAATCATTTCTTTTAATAAAAACATATCACGGTCTTGCATATGCCGACGATCTTCACGTAAATGCGCAGTAATTCCATTAGCGCCTGCTTGTTCAGCTATGAGTGCAGCTTGAATGGGTTCAGGATAGAGCGTGCCACGCGCTTGTCTTAGAGTTGCGACATGGTCAATATTAACGCCTAATAAAATCAATTGCTCTTGCATGCTGGTCTTTGTTGTAGTTTTGAAATTAAACTGCGACTTTGCAGTGTTTTGCCTTGTAAATGAAAATCAATAACTTGTCTCATTAACCATTTAGCTTCATTTAACTGGCGCTGATCTATATAAGTACCTTGGTGCATGGCAATTAAAGTTGCCCCGCGTATTTTTCCCTGTTGGTCAATGCTGGCTCCCAGCTCAAGATCAAAGCGATAATTCAAATCAGGTTTAATCGGCTCATGACTGAGGTAATCATATTGTAACTGTAGCTCATAACCAAGTGATTGCATTAATTGCACTTCAAAATTACGTAATGCAGCTTCAATAGGCAGTTTAGTTTTGAGCTGTTGTAAACAAGTAAAATAAGCCAGAAATATATCCGGATAAGGTTCGCCTATTGGAAGAAAGTAACGTATTAACTCATTCAAATAGAAGCCGCAGTAGGTATTAATCCCCGGCAGAATAATCTCCGAATTCCCCGCTTCTGCATGGTTTAATATTTTAAGCCCACCAGCTCCTGCATAACTAATATTTAAAGGCAAAAAAGGCCTTAATAAGCCTAAATGTTTTGCCTTTTGTTGCCTCACGCCTTTGGCAATCAGCGATATTTTTCCAGAATTTTGAGTTAATACATCAATTAAAACGCTACTTTCTTGATAGGGCTTATGATGTAATAAAAAACAAGCTTGTAAGCCTGAAGACATATTCGTTAACTTTTAAAGCCCAAGCTCTGTAATGCACGTTCGTTATCTGACCAGCCAGATTTCACTTTGACCCATAATTGCAAATAGACTTTATTGCCGATTAGCATTTCTATATCTTTTCTAGCTTCCATACCAATGCTTTTTAACAATTCACCATTTTTGCCAATAACAATATTTTTTTGAGTTTCACGCTCCACCCAAATTAATGCGTAAATTTTAGTGATATGAGGCAACTCTTCATATTTTTCAATTTCAACAGTTAAAGCATAAGGTAGCTCATCACCTAGTCTGCGCGTTAGTTTTTCTCTAATAATTTCTGCAACTAGAAATCGCTCTGGGCGGTCGGTAATTTGATCTTCTGGGTAGATCGTATTACCTTCCGGTAATAAATCCATAATCAAATTATCAAGCAAGTCTAAGTTAGTTTGTTTTAATGCAGAAATTGGCACGATTTCTTTAAAGGGAAATCGTTTTTGAGCATCAGCAAAAAAAGCAAAAATCTTTTCTTTATCTTTAACTCGGTCAATTTTATTTACCGCTAAAATAACCGGCAAATTAGCTTTTTTTAATTTTTCAAAAATAACTTCATCATAATCCTGCCAAGCTAGGCCATCAATTAGCCAAACTACTAAGTCGACGCCTAATAAAGTCGTATCAGCCGTTTTATTCAAGTAGCGGTTAAAGGCTTTTTTACTGCTTTCATGCATACCTGGGGTATCCATGTAAATAGCTTGTCCTTTTTTATTGGTATTAATACCTAAAATTTGATGTCGAGTTGTCTGTGGTTTACGTGAAGTTATACTGACTTTCTGCCCTAATAAATGATTCATTAAGGTTGATTTACCGACATTTGGCTGGCCAATAAAGGCGACATATCCACAATTCATTTAGATTCCTTGGCTATTTCTTGTAACATTAATTCGGCGGCATGTTGTTCGGCTTTTTTTCTTGAGGCACCTACCCCAACAAACTTAAATTTAAGTAAATCAACAGAGCACTCAACTTGAAATGTTTTCTCGTGCGGTAAGCCTGACTCACTAATCAATTTATATTGGGGTATTTCGATTTGTCTAGCCTGCATATGCTCTTGCAAGCGAGTTTTAGGGTCCTTTTGCCAACTCTCTAAGCTAAGCTCGTCTAATCGTTCAGCAAACAAAGTTAAAATCCAAGTTTTACACGGCTCGATACCTTGATCTTTAACTATTGCCCCCATAATAGCTTCTAAAGCATCGGATAAAATAGAGTCACGTCTATATCCACCGCTTTTTAGTTCGCCTGAGCCTAAAATTAAATAATCACCAATATTATGTTTTCGGGCGAGCTCAGCTAAGGATGTTTGGTTGACTAGGCTGGCTCGTAAGCGGCTTAAAACCCCCTCAGCTGCACGTGGAAATTTATTATAAAGCGCTTCAGCGATGACAAAGCCTAAAATAGAATCGCCTAAAAACTCAAGGCGTTCATTATTTTTGGATCCTATACTGCGATGCGTCAGTGCTAAAGTAAATAACTCAGGTTGAAAAAAACTTAAACCTAACTTTTTACAAAGAATTTCGGGGGCTTTTATCACTGCTTTCCTACTTCTATTTCATTATCAAAATCAACCCAGACACTTAGGTTAGCAAAAAGTAGCTGTTTAGTATGGTAAACAATTTTTATTTTTAAGTACCCCTGGCGTGAGGTTATTTTTACATCTTTCTTTTTAATATCATAAACATAGTTCATGCCAAATTGTTTATTCAATGCAAGCCAAACTCCTTGTTTACTCTCATTTTCAATACCTGGACGGTTTTTGACACTTTCCAATGCTTGAACGACTTTATTGTGATCCATATAAATTGGACCGACTTTTAAGACTAATAAAGTAAAAAAACCAATCATTCCTAAAACAAAAATCAAAGAAATTAAGGTTAACCCTTGTTGTTTTTTATGAAGCTTTTGCATTTACCTTTCCTCTGTTATTTAATCACGGTTCCGATGCGGTTAAAACCTATGCCGGTATTTTCCCAGTCCCAATTCATCCAGATAAAAAATGCCTTACCTACTAAGTTTTCTTCAGGAACAGTTCCCCAGTAACGACTATCATTACTGTTATCGCGGTTATCGCCCATCATAAAATAATGTCCTTTAGGCACAATAAAAGTACCTTTAATATTTGGTGCGCGGTGGTTAATTAAAATTTCATGATCAATGCCGAGTAAATCTTCACTTAAGTTTTCAGTACCCGTCATATTTTTGCCTTGACCAATTCCCTCATAGCGCCCCAATGATACATATTTCACAGGCTGATCATTAACATAAAGCTGTTTATCAAGATAGCGGATATGGTCACCTGGCAAGCCAATAAGTCGTTTTATATAGTCAACCGATGGATTTTTTGGATACCTAAACACGACCGCATCGCCTCGTTGCGGCTCCGAAATATCGATGATTTTTTTATTAATAACGGGTATACGAATACCATAGGTAAATTTATTTACTAAAATAAAATCACCAATCAGTAAAGTAGGCATCATTGAACCCGATGGAATTCTAAACGGTTCTGCAATAAATGAGCGCAGTAAGAATACCACTAGAACAACGGGAAAAAATGATCGCGCATATTCAACGATTAACGGTTCATTTTCTTCAATATACGGCGTATTAGTGCGTTTAAGTTGGTAGCAATAGCCACCCCAAGTAATACCGGTCACAAGTGATGCTGAAAATAGAAAAAATGAAAAATCAAAATCCATAGTTATATTGCCTATTATGAGTCTTTATTAACTTGTAAAACAGCCAAAAAGGCTTCCTGTGGAATTTCAATATTCCCTACCTGTTTCATGCGTTTTTTACCCGCTTTCTGTTTTTCAAGTAGTTTCTTTTTGCGTGAAATATCCCCACCATAACATTTAGCGGTGACATTCTTACCCATGGATTTAACCGTGGAGCGCGCAATAATCTTGCCGCCAATAGCTGCTTGAATTGCAACTTCAAACATTTGCCGTGGAATTAACTCTTTCATTTTTTCAACTAAGTCACGGCCTCGTGACTGGCTTAAATCTCTATGTACAATAATTGATAGCGCGTCGACTCTATCGCCATTAATCAAGACATCTAATTTAACCAACGCCGCCTCTTGAAAGCGCTTAAATTCATACTCAAAAGATGCATAACCGCGACTCACCGATTTAAGGCGATCAAAGAAATCCAACACGACTTCACTTAGAGGGAGCTCATAATGCAAGGACACCTGGCTGCCCATGTATTGCATATTCATTTGCACACCGCGTTTCTCAATACACAGGCTAATAACATTACCCAGGTATTCTTGAGGAACTAAGATATTCGCTTGAATAATCGGCTCTCTAATCATTTTTATAGAGCCAATATCGGGTAAATTAGCTGGGTTATCAACATACAATAAGTCGCCTTTATTTGTTTCAACTTCATAAACAACCGTTGGCGCGGTGGTAATTAAATTGACATCATATTCTCGCTCCAAGCGTTCTTGTATGATTTCCATATGTAGCATACCCAAAAAGCCACAACGAAAACCAAAGCCTAAAGCTTGCGATGATTCAGGTTCAAACTGTAACGCAGCATCATTTAAACGTAATTTATTTAATGACTCGCGTAAGTCTTCATAATCATCTGAACTAACGGGATAAAGACCAGCGAAAACGCGCGGCTGAACTTTTTTAAATCCAGGTAAGGCTGAAGCACAAGGATTAACGGTAGTGGTAATCGTATCGCCTACTGGAGCACCATAAATATCTTTAATAGCTCCAACAATAAAGCCTACCTGCCCTGTTTTTAATTCGAGTGTATCGACGCGTTTAGGTGTAAAAATCCCAATTCGCTCAGCAATAAAACTATTGCCAGTAGACATAATGGTGAATTTTTGTTTTTTACGTAAAGAGCCATTCACAATCTTAACTAATGACACAACGCCTAAGTAATTATCGAACCATGAATCAATAATTAAGGCTTGTAAAGGTGCGCTTTCATCACCGCTAGGCGCTGGGATTGCGTGAACTAGCTCCTCTAAGACATCAGCAACTCCGAGGCCTGTTTTAGCACTGACATGCAGGGCGTTTTCAGCTGGAATACCAATAATATTTTCAATTTCAGCAATGACTTTTTCTGGGTCAGCGGAAGGTAAATCTATTTTATTTAATATGGGCATTACTTCCAAGCCCAGTTCAATAGCGGTATAACAATTAGCTACACTCTGCGCTTCAACGCCTTGAGCGGCATCAACCACTAATAATGCCCCCTCACAAGCCGCTAATGAACGAGACACTTCATAAGAAAAGTCAACATGCCCTGGTGTATCGATAAAATTTAATTGATAAACCTCACCATCTTTAGCTGTAAAATTGAGGGTCACACTCTGCGCTTTAATGGTAATGCCTCTTTCGCGCTCAATATCCATGGAGTCGAGAACTTGAGCAGACATCTCACGATCAGATAAGCCTTCA
>Ga0209081_1000392_pt1 | contig 26535 bp, 20 predicted proteins | sample GOMGulsemesocosm_4_FD_184636 | JGI IMG/M metagenome (GOLD analysis project Ga0209081, IMG submission 184636) | Methane-oxidizing microbial communities from mesocosms in the Gulf of Mexico - GOM15B Gulf of Mexico (SPAdes) (version 2) | ecosystem: Environmental > Aquatic > Marine > Cold seeps... | reverse complement strand
TGAACAAAACCGTAAAATTCGAAAAATAACTGTCAAACTAATTAACAGCCTTTATTTATTGAAAAATAGACTATTCAAAACTTAATGCTTGCCCTGAAAATTCAACTAAGATTTCACTAAAAAAAATAACTAACTGAAACTATTAAATATTATTCTCAATCGAGTAATTTCTCACATATTGTTTAACAAAAATAGCGATTGTCTGACTCTCTCTTAGGTAATGTCCAAACAAACTATTAATATCAACCGGTGTCAGATAAACATACACTCCGACGCCTGTACGCATTGTAAACTCTGCAGTTAAAGTATCTATAAAGGCTAAACGACTTACTTCAACAGTACTGGATTCGTATATTACACTCATTTTCTTCACCACTTGCTTGCTTTATTGTCTTACACATAAACATGCATAATGCGTGCCTATTAAACGAGCTTTAACACCACCTTACCTTTTCCGTGCCCTTGCTCAACTTTACTATGCGCTAAAGATGCCTTTGCTAGCGGCATTATCTGCTCAACGCAAATTTGTAACTCTCCCGCATCAATCAAATCAGTACATTGCTTTAAAATGGCCACATGCTGGTCGCGCGCCCTATCTAAGTGGCGCAATAATGGCGTTAACATTAACTCAAAAGAAATGCTTAAATTACGCACTCTAGCTTCCGATACATCAACTTGATCAACAGCTAACAACGTTACAATACGGCCAAAGTATGCAGTTAATGGGATACTTTGTGCAAAAACATCGCCACCAACGGTATCCAAGACTAAATCTACTCCCCGCCCATCCGTCAATTTATTAACACGCTCCAGTACATTTTCTTGGCTATATAAAATAACCTCATCTGCGCCTAGCGACTTAACTAATTCCGCTTTTTCAGCCGTGCTAACCGTAGTAATAACACGCGTGCCTTTGTTTTTAGCCAACTGAATAGCAACATGTCCAACACCACCAGCCCCCGCATGGATCAACACTGTTTCACCTGGTTGCAATCGCCCACGGTCAAACAAAGCCCCCCAAGCAGTAATCAACACTAAAGGCGCAGCTGCAGCTGTTGTAAATGATGTATTAGGCATCAAGCTTAACCAGCGCTGATCAAGCACAGAAAATTCAGCGTAACAACCTTGCTCATTACCTAAACCACCATGACACGCCCATACTTTATCGCCTATGTTAAATTTTGTGACACCTGCACCGATAGCAACAACCTCACCAGCAAGATCACAGCCCAAGACAGCCGGCAGTTTATCAGGATAAAACATCGCCATGCGACGCACTTTAGTGTCAATTGGATTGACACCTGCTGCATGAATCTTTACCTTTACTTGAGTAAGTGTTTTTATTTCAGGTTCTGCTATTTCGGTATATTCGAGTACATCTGGACTACCCGCTTTTGTCATTATTACTGCTTTCATCATCCTCACCTTTTGAAAAATCAATCTGCCAACCAATGCTTACGATAATCAGAGTAATCATAGCGTTTTAAACAATTTAAAACCCCAGCATCTACGCTGTAGATATCCGGATAGTTATAACCATTAAATCGATTTGCTTTCACTAAAGTGTAAGCGCCTACTTTAGGAAAGCTGATGGTGTCACCTATTTTTACAGCTTGTGTAAAAGTATACTCACCAAACACATCACCTGCCAGACAGGTCGACCCCACCAACATTACTTGATAAACACCTAACTCATTACTCTCTAACACCTCAGGTTGGCGCTGATACTCAAACACTTCAGGGTTATGGTTGATCGAGCTATCTAAAACAGCAATCGTTTTACCGTCACTGACAAAACAATCAATAACGGTTGCTACCAAGCTTACTGCATCACCAATAACTGCCTTACCCGGCTCTATATAGACGTCTAAATCATATTTCTGACGTAATGTTCGTATGAGCTGAATAAAACCTTGATGATCATCAATAGCTTTAAATAAATAGCCTCCCCCTAAATTCAGCCATTGCAGTTGAGTAAAATATTCACCTAACTGCAGCTGTAATTTATCTAAGGTTTGCAATAAAGATGCGTAATCACATTGAGAAAAAACAGTATGAATATGTAAGCCGGAAATATCTGCAATATGCTGCGCATCAATCACATGAATATCGACACCTAATTTTGAATGCAAACGACAAGGATCAAATCGCTTATCAGGCGCAAAAGAGAGTTTTGGATTAACCCGTAAGCCTTGGGAAACCAAGTCATGTTCTGCATTAGAAAATACCTGCTGCTGACTTAATGAATTAAAACTTATATGACTGCAAATTTGGCTAAGCTGGATAATTTCATCAGCCCTAATACCCGGCGTAGTAAGGTGTATGCTTTGCTTCTTGCCTAACACTTCATAAGCTAGTTGAGCTTCAAACAAAGAGCTAACAGAAAAGCCATCGACATGCGGCTTAAGCCATTCTAAAAGTGGAATTAACGGTAAGGCTTTAATAGAATACAAAACTCGACAACCGGACTGTGCTCGTAAATCATTTAATAGTTCAATCGATTCTTGCAGTACTTGCTGATCAATAACAAAAGCGGGGGATGTGGGAGGTTTAGGCATTTAATATGTAGTAACTCAAGCTTGATCGTATATATTCAAAAGATTGGGAGCCTGTAAATAATTCTGTGTAACTGCCATTTTTAAATGTAGTCAATCAACCGGCCTTCAAACTCAATCATAAACCGATTTAAGGCCATTTTCCAATTCCTAATCGGCATAGTCCATTTTTTTGATGCTGGTTGAATCGCTAAATGAATAATTTTGGGTTGCCTCGCTTTATGAGAGCGACCTCAAGTCGCGAGATTCATCAATAGAAGCTACTCCTACAAAAGATAAAACACATATTATTTACTACTCATTCCTTACCCCCGCAGGACATAGTTTTCTTAGTATATTATAATCATTGTCACTCTCTTCTTCCCTTTATCAATCGACTCAACATGCCTAACTCTAAAATCATCTACACCAAAACCGATGAAGCACCCGCTTTAGCCACTTACTCTTTTTTACCTATCGTACAGGCTTTTAGCAAAGCAGCAGGCGTTGTAGTTGAAACTAAAGATATTTCACTGGCAAGTCGTATTCTGGCTAATTTCCCAGACAAACTAACAGATGCACAAAGGCATAGTGATGCTTTATCTGAACTAGGCGAACTGGCTAAAACGCCCAGTGCCAATATTATTAAACTGCCTAACATCAGCGCTTCTGTACCGCAATTGCTTAAAGCCATTAAAGAGTTACAGTCTTTAGGCTTTGAGATTCCTGATTACCCTGAATCCCCGGGTAATGAAACGGAAAAAGATATCAAAACCCGTTACGCTAAAGTTTTAGGTAGTGCGGTTAACCCTGTTTTACGTGAAGGTAATTCAGATCGCCGCGTTGCAGCTCCGGTAAAAGAGTATGCAAAAAAACATCCACACACGATGGGCGCGTGGTCAGCAGACTCCAAGTCACATGTCAGCTCAATGACTGGCGGGGATTTTTATGGCAATGAAAAATCTGTCATCATAAAAGATGCAGGCAATGTAAAAATTGAATTCCTTGATGCTTCTGGCACAACTCAGGTACTTAAACAAAAGATACCAGTATTAACTGGTGAAATTCTTGATGCTTCAGTCATGAGCTGCAGCGCCTTATGTGCTTATTTTGAACAAGAAATGCAGGCCGCCAAAGCTGAAGATATCATGCTGTCATTGCATTTAAAGGCGACCATGATGAAAGTGTCTGATCCGATTATTTTTGGTCATGCGGTTGATGTTTACTACAAAGAAGTCTTTGCCAAACATGCTGCTACCTTCAAGTCACTCGGTATTAATACGCGCAATGGCTTAGGTGATGTTTATGCAAAAATTGCCAACTTGCCTGATACACAGCGTGCAGCGATTGAAGCTGATATTCAAGCCACCTATGAATCACGCCCTGCTTTAGCCATGGTCAATTCTGATAAAGGCATTACTAATTTACATGTGCCTAGTGATGTGATTATTGATGCCTCTATGCCGGCAGCCATCCGTTTTTCTGGACAAATGTGGGGGAAAGACGGGGAATTACATGCTACTAAAGCCTTAATCCCTGACCGCAGTTATGCTGGTACCTTTCAAGCAACGATTGATTTTTGCAAACAACACGGCGCTTTTGATGTTACAACGATGGGAACAGTCAGCAATGTCGGGTTGATGGCACAAAAAGCCGAAGAATATGGCTCGCATGATAAGACTTTTGAAATACCAGCCAAAGGATCGGTACGCGTTACTGATGAAACAGGCACTATCTTATTAGAACATGCAGTTGAAGCAGGCGATATCTGGCGCATGTGTCAGACCAAAGATTTACCGATACAAGATTGGGTTAAATTAGCCGTTACTCGTGCACGTTTAACTGGGTTACCGGCTATCTTTTGGTTAGATAACAAACGCGCCCATGATACTAACTTAATTAGCAAGGTCGAAATTTATCTAAAAGATCATGACACTAATGGCCTAGCTATTAATATCATGTCGCCTACCGATGCGGTTAACTACACCTTATTACGCGTGCAAGCGGGTAAAGATACTATCTCCGTAACAGGTAATATTTTACGTGATTACTTAACTGATTTATTCCCTATTTTAGAGCTGGGGACTAGCGCAAAAATGCTCTCTATCGTGCCCTTACTCGCAGGCGGCGGTTTATTTGAAACGGGAGCGGGTGGCTCTGCACCTAAATTAGTTGAACAATTATTAGAAGAAAATCATTTGGCCTGGGATTCTTTAGGCGAGTTTTTAGCCTTAGCCGTGTCCTTAGAAGATTTAGCTGAAAAAACCCATAAACCATCAATAAAAGTATTAGCAAATGCCTTAAATAAAGCGAACAGCCTATATTTAAATAACAATAAATCACCATCACATACTGTCGGTGCGGGTGATACGCGTAGCAGTCATTATTATTTAGCAATGTACTGGGCACAATCTTTAGCAGAGCAATCGGAAGATAAAGCCTTACAAGCTCAATTTACCCCTATTGCTCAACAGCTAAGTGACAATGAAAGTAAAATCGTTGCAGAACTAAGCCCTACGCATGTGGGCCATGTTGATATTGGTGGCTATTACCTCCCGAATAAAGAACTCGTTGAGAAAGCCATGCGCCCGAGCGCTTGTTTTAACGCCATTATTTCTGCTTAGTCTAAATGTCCCGTGGGAGGGACTTTAGCCGCGATTTCATACAAGTCGTCGCTAAAGCCCTTCATGCAAATACCCTTCCTGTTAATTAGATCCTGTGAATAAGCTACGTTTTATTTTATACTTAGAAAATAATTCCAGTTTCAATTCAATTTATAGAGAACCCTATGTCTAAACCTTTAATCTTACACATGCTAACCACAGCAAAAAACTTAAGTCCTTTTGATGTCAATATGGCCGTTGATGCAGGCTGGGTTTCTGCCATACCTTATACCAATGTTGAGCCCGATGAAGTTCAGGGCTTAGTACAAGATGCTATTTTTTCACGTAGTCCTAAAGGTTTGAAATACACCGGTTTTTTTATTGGCGGTCGTGATACTAAGCAAGCGATGGATATGCTAAAAGCGGCAACTGAGGCTATGTTTCCTCCGTTTCAAGTTTCTGTTTTAGCAGACCCTAGCGGTGCCTTTACAACTGCAGCGGGCATGGTTGCAGTTGTTGAAGATAAACTAAAAACCGAATTTAGCACAGATTTAGCCGGTAAAAACATCCTTGTTTTGGGTGGCACAGGACCAGTAGGTCAAGTGGCAGCCGTTTTATCTGCCCAAGCCGGTGCAAATGTCCGAATTATTGGCCGTCAATTGGATAAAGCACAGCGCATTACTGATATGTGCAACCAAGAATTCGGTGCAGGTAAAATTACTATTACTGCCGGTGCTGATGCTGATAAAGCTGAATACATTAAAACTGCCGATGTCGTTTTTGCCACAGGTGCAGCAGGCATTGAACTATTAAACGCTGAATTAGTTGCTTCAGCACCGCAATTAAAAGTCGCAGCTGATGTTAACGCTGTTCCACCATCAGGTGTTGCTGGTTTAGATCCTTTTGACAATGGTAAAGCTATTGCTGGTTCTCAGAGTGGTGCTGTTGGTGTCGGTGCTTTAGCCATTGGTAATGTTAAATACCAAGTGCAAAGCAAATTACTAAAGACTATGATTGAAAAAGATCATCCACTTTACTTGCATTTTGAACATGCTTTCGCAGCAGCTCGCGAATATATTCAAGCTTCTAAATAAACCCTTTACACGCATAAAAAGCACTTTGGGTTATTCCATGTGCTTTTTATTCTAAAAAATTTAATCGCTCTTTTTTAAAACAAGGATACCTCATGGCTAAAAGAAGCATATTACATATGTTCGACCCTATGCAAAATAACAGCCCTTTTGATGTCAATATGGCATTGGACTGTGACTTTGATGTATTAATGCCTTATGCCAATGTAAAGTTAGAAAGCATAGGCCGACTAACTCAAGACGTCATCTTCTCTCGCGGACCTTCGGGCGTTAAAAAAACAGCGATTTTTATTGGTGGTCGTGATTTAGGCGTAGCAGTTGATATGCTTAATGGCGCAAAAAAAGCCATGGTACCCCCTTTTGAAGTCTCAGTTTTTGCTGACCCAAGTGGTGCATTCACGACAGCAGCTGCTTTAGTTGCTTGTGTAGAAAAAGAACTGAAAGAAAAACACAACAAAGAACTAAAGGATTGCAAAGCTTTAGTATTTGGCGGTACAGGACCTGTGGGTATCGCTACAGGGGTTATTACATCCCTAACGGGCGCGACAACTACTTTAGTTGATCATTTTTCTAGTGAAGCTGCACAGGGCCTTGCAGAAGAATACAATCGCCGCTTTAACTCGAATCTATCTGGCACAGTTGCTACCTATGATGAAGATAAAATTGCACTCATTGCAGATGCTGATATTATTTTCTGTACTGCTAAAGCCGGTATTCAAATTTTAAATCCTGAAGTTTTAAGCCATGCCAAACAACTTAAGGTTGCAGGTGATGTTAATGCTGTCCCTCCATCAGGCATATCAGGTATCCAGCTTAATGATTTTGGCGCGCCATTAGTTCATGCAACTAACGCTGAAAATGCTGTAGGTGTTGGACCTTTAGCTGTGGGTAATATTAAGTACAAAGTTCAACATGCCCTACTTGAGTCTATGCTAACGGGCGATAAGCCGGTTTATCTAGATTTTATAGCAGCATTTGAAAAAGCCAGAGAGTTATTAAAATAAAAGGCGGCTACACACTTACGCAGGACATTAACTATAATAGTAGGCGAAGAAGAAAACTTAAAAATATTAGCTAGGTGTGCAAAAACTTTAGCTATTTCTAATTCGCCCCTATTATTTATCCCGCCTTAAAATAGAGGCTGCCATCGCTAAAAAATCAGACTGAAGTCCACCCTACGCATAATACTTTCAGAGCCTTTCACTCCTACTTAATATTTAGAAGCTTTCTATCCTGTCTCAAATGGAAGCCGAATTTTTTAGCAAGAATGCTAATTTCCTATTTAACTATTTTCCATGAGAAAAGAAAGCCCATACTGAAAACAAAAAACTGTCTAAATCCCACTAGGTACTGATAAAGCCATGATGAAAACAATGAATTACTCTACCGTTATCGGCATAGTCATGAGCCTACTACTGCTCAGCTTCATTTTTATTTTTCAAGCTCATGATCCTTTATTATTTATTAATCCCGCAGGCCTCGCCATTGTCATCGGTGGCACCATTACCGCACTGTTTATCAGTTATCCGCTCAGAGATATAAAACACGCATTTAAATCTTTAAAAACTATCCTTTTTTACGAAAGCCTCAACCCACGTAAAGAAGCCGATGAAATTATTGCCGTTTCACGAATGTGGTTTAGCCGAGATTCACTCGCCGTCGAAAATGAAATGGATAAAATTAATAACCCCTACCTGAAAACAGGGTTCCAGCTAGTCGTAGACAAAACACCTACGGAAGATATTTTATCGCTTTTAAAATGGCGTATCGCTCGCTTACGCGCAAAAGAAAAAACAGCAGCCGACGTATTTAAGGCCATGAGCTATTTTGCACCCGCATTTGGTATGATCGGCACCTTAATTGGCTTAATTAATATGCTACATATTATCGAAGCAAAAGACATTAGCCTAATCACGCTGAATATGGGAATTGCATTAATCACCACCTTTTATGGTCTGATTTTGGCCAATTTAGTGTTTAACCCTATAGCCATTAAACTAGAAAGAAGAACCGAACAGCGTGTGATGATTATGAGCATGGTTATGGAAGGCATCATCCTAATGACAGATAGGCGCTCACCGTCATTTATACGCGAAACGCTTAACTCATTTCTGATGAATCATGACAATGACCTGCATGAACCCATTGACCTTGACGATCAGGCCGAGACCCTTTCGTGAGCAGCAATAGGCATACTTCCCACTCGTCTGCCCACCTTGAAGAGCTACTAATTCATCCCAGCGAGCAAAACCAACATTCATGGCTAATGAGCTATTTAGACGTGTTTGTATTGATGTTAATGCTAGTCATTACCTTAGTCTCCATTACCGAAATTCAAACAGAACAATCTCAGTCAGCTAAAACATCCTTACAAGAAACGCAAAAGACTAGTAATTTAGAAGCACAAGCCATCGACACAGTAAAAGCAGAACAAACATTACCTGCCGAGCTCACTATACCCGTGGTAGCACCTCCATTACCCAAGCTTAGTATTCCTGAAATACTAAGCACACCACACGAACCAGCCCCCTTAGAAACTCAAGCACCTGAAAAACCAGTCACGCCAACTGAGTCTCCTCAAGTAGCTGAAAAAATACCGGAACAATCCGACATTGAAGCAAAGCAAACAGAACAACAAAACAAGGACTGGCAAGAAAAATTTAAACAACAACTAGAGACTCTTGGTATCGCTGATGCTATTAACTTACAGTTTAAAAACAGCAGTATTCATATCGAAATTCAAGACAATATACTGTTTGATAGCGCAGATGCCTTAATCACTAAAAAAGGTGAACAGGTTTTGTTACCGCTTACGAAGTTACTGCAGCAATCAGTAGGTATTATTTATATCGAAGGGCACACCGATAACCGCCCCATTGCAACCCCAGAATTCCCGTCAAACTGGGAATTAGGAGCAGCAAGGGCATTAAGCGTTTTACATTTCCTAAGCCAAGAAAACATCCCAGAATCAAGACTACGCGCAACAACTTATGCTGATACTCAACCTATCAGCAATACTGATGATCCAGCAGGATGGCAAAAAAATCGCCGCGTTAATTTGATTATTAAAATGCCTGATATGCCCTTGCAACTTTGACTAGCTAAGATATTTAGCAGAACTAACAACCTTACCTACCCTGCATTTTACGCCGCGCATAAAACAAAGAAAGCGTAACCAAAAGAATCAGCGCCGCTAAAGAAAGCTCTAATAAAATAAAACTAGCAATCTTAAAATACGCAAAATCGGGATGCGCATAGCGAATCAACCAACCCGCTGCCTCATTAGCAATCGCCGATAAATAAATCAAAGCACTCAGCCAAACTTTAACTAATGTGGATAACTGAGTCATTATCATTAAATGCGTTAAGGTCAGCACAAGCATGCCCATAGCGAACAAATGAAAATGCGAAACTTCTAACAAACTTTGGTAGCTTTTCGGCTGAGTAAAGTCCTCTTCCGAACCTAAATAATAGCTGACTACCGAAGTAGGCGTTAAGTCCATTTTATGGAAATACATCAAACCATTACTGATCCAAAGTAAAAATATATAACCCAAAAACATCAAAATTAATGAGTTCATTAAAAGCTGGCGATTTTGCTCGCCGGTGGCAAAAAATCGCATTAGGGTTGCTCGGCTACTATGATTTGATAAATGGCCAACACTTTACGTACACTATCTAATCCAGAACGCGTACTTAATGTCGCACCTGAAATACCCTGTACTCCTGCGCTAAAACTTAGCTCATCCAACGGTAAATTAAATAATTGTGCGTACCAACGCGCTGGCGGCTGATACTCCGGCGGTTCATGAAATGCTAAGGTGTGTACTTGACTCAATTTACCTTGCGCTGTTAACACAACTAACAGAGTCTCTGGTTTAGTACGTACATTACGCGTTTCTATGGCAGCATAACCCAAGGTTTCTCCCGCTTTTTTGCCCACATAAAAAGTAAATAACGGTGAGTCTAGTTTTACCCGCGCCAGTGCCTCTATACGCTTCACTTGATCCGCTTTAGGGAATAAAGACAACATTTCAACTTCAGCACCTTCTCCAAAAGCAAGCTGCATGGCTTCTTGTTTACTGTAGTAAATTTTTGCATAACTAGGGCTTGCCACAAGCAGTGACAATAATACAAATATAAGACGGCTTTTAACAAATTTCATAAAAGATTATTTAATCAGGGAGATTGAGGAGAAACTTCAGCGAGCAACTTTAAACTAGTTCATCCAATGCTACAACCTCTCTGAGCACAAACTGCTTTGAAAAATAAAGTTCCGCCAAGGCGTAGCTTTAGCCCGCCTATATTGAACAATAATATTAGCGAGCTAAAGACACGCCTTATAGAGAAAAATTGCTTACCTAAAAAACAGGGTTATGTAGCTTGCGAAATCATGAATTCTTCTCATACTCCACAAACCACACAACAAACTGAAAAAAATAATTAGAAAATAAAACCAAACCCTATATTAAACTCATCCGGCTTTGTGCCTGCTTTAGTCTGTCTGTTACGGTAATCCGCCTTGATAACAACTTGTGGAATCGGCTTATAGTTAAAACCTACTTGGAATATATCTTGTTCTTTGCTTAGATCATCCATATAACCATCAGCTGTCGTTGCAATTGTATCTAACTTCTCATAACGAAAGAATGGTGCTAGGTACTGAGTTGTACCCGGAAGAATAAGTGGTAATACATCATAGCCAATTTCAGTATAAACACCGTAATTTGAGCTACCAATGGTTTCACCTTTTTCTGCACTTAAAACACCTGCATTAGACACATGCCCCCAAGAACCCAAAGTACGGAATTCTAAACCACGGTATTTCCATTCTACATGTGCTTCATACAGCTGAGTAAATACGTCTACATCAAACTCGTCTTGGCCAGAATTACCTAAGTAAGCTGAAGTACCAAAGGTAACACCTGGTAATGCTGCTGGCGCATAATCTAGCCGACCGACAAAGGCCATATCTTCATTTATTGCTTTCGAGCCTTTTTGGCGACCACCACGAATACCATCAGAACTAAAGTTACTACCTTTCAAGCCACTAACCGCATACATGGTATAACTTAAATCAGGAACAATTTCACCGAATAGACCCACACCTATTTCACGCCAAGTACTTGGAATAATTGCTCGCTCAACTTCTGGTCGGTTATTACCAAAAAAGAAAGGCGGTTCATGTATTTGGTTAATAAAACCCATTGGCAATAACACCATACCAGCACGGACATTCAGCATAGGATCTAATAAGAAATCTAAAGTTGCTAGTTCAACAGATACCGACCCACCTTTAGCTGTTGAAGAATGTTCGAACTCTATTTCACTATTAAAAATGATAGAGTCGGTAAATTTATAACCTACATACAAAACTAAGCGTTCCATATCGGCATTATTTTTATCATTCGGTCCTTTATCATCTACAAAGGTTTGGAAGTTCACTTCACCATAACCGCCAACTGATAACCCTTGATCCACTTGGTAAACCTTAGATGCCGCTGGCCCCAATCCATAGGAACTCTTAAGCTCTTTTTCTTCTGGAATAACCAAAGCAGTACGCATTGTTTCTACCACTTCTGTTAAAGCGTCGGTCTTATGCTCCAATTCTTTCAATTCAGCATTCGTTAGGCTTTGCGCATGCCCTTCTTCAGAATCCACTGCAACAGTAGAAGCTTGAGAAGCTTCTAAACTTTTTTTCATAGCATCTAGCTGCACTTGCTGAGCTTCAATAATCTTCCACATTTCTTCCATAGTGGATGGCTTATCAGCCGCACTTGCTGCATTACTCGCCAGCAAAAGAGCTGCACACATAGCTAATGATTGTTTACCGACATTCATCGTTTATATTCCTGCAAAATATTCCAAAAAATGCAGTATATAGACAAACAAAGCTAAATGCAAACGATTCGCAATTACTTTTATTTTTATATCACTCCCCCTCTAAATCCTCTAGTAAATTAATCAAAAATGACCTAATAGCTAAGGAATACGCATAAAATAAGGCCACCAAAATCACTCGCTAGACATCAGAGAAATAAAACGATAACAGGAGGAATGATTTTTAGTTCGCAGACAGCACAGCGCTTGAAGGAGGCAAGTAATTAAATCGACAGCCATCTAGGTATTGAGGTGGCTTTCACGAAGCACCTTTTGAGCATATTTTAAACGTACGCAGGATGAACTGGCGCTTATATAATTCGCTCCGTATATGAATAAATCTTGGTGGCAAGAACCCCAAGATTTAAATAGGCTAGGAGGTACATTAGTGCATGTTTTTAGCTTGCTTAGAAATAATAGCCCGAAGAGCTACACCCCGAATAATTTCCCAAGCTATGTTACGCCCCCCCCTTTAACTACAAAACCTGCCCAGGGAACAGCGCCAATAATGATTCGGTATTGACCACTGGTAATTGCACTTCTAAATTAACTTGCCCAGCAAAGTCCTTTTTACTGACCACTCCAGAACATTTAGCTAATTGATATTCAAAGTGCTGCAGGTCTTTATAATCCAAGGTGAAGTGAACACTCGCTAATTCAATAAATTCAGTTATATCTGCTGCTTCAATAGCCTGTTTAGCCGTATTACCATAAGCTCTAGTTAACCCACCTGCCCCTAATTTAATACCACCAAAGTATCGTACAACGACAATCAGAACATTAATCAGGTCATTGCCTTCAATATATTGATAAATAGGCTTACCTGCAGTGCCTGATGGCTCTCCTGCATCATAAAACCGGCACACATCCCCTTGATCAGTTCTGATGCGATAGGAGAAGGCAATATGATTTGCTCCACTGTGCTCATTACGTAAGTTATTGATATAAGCAAGTGCCTCATTCTCACTAAGACATGGGTAAATAAATCCAAAAAAACGTGACTTCTTTATCACTTCTTCAATATTGCTAGGGGAATTAACACAGCGCACTCAACGACTCCTAGAAAAATTGCTATAATAGTCGGTTGCCTTTCGACTCAAACACCTTATATGGCGAACTTTAATACTCACCTTTTCGTTGCCGCTAGCGCAAGCAGTATCGCTGCAAGCACTTTATTCAGTAATAATTTCATAGACTTATTTGATATTCCTTGGTTTATTTTTTTAGGTACGGTAGGTGGATTATTGCCTGATATAGATTCAGATAACTCAAGCCCACTAAAAATACTGTTCACCTCACTAGCAACGCTTATTTCCATGCTCGCGATTCTTGCTTATCATGGCCAGTATAAAGTGCAGCACTTGTTTATTATTGCTAGCGGCACCTTTTTTCTAATACGCTATCCGATTTTATTCCTATTTAAAAAAGCAACTGTACATCGCGGTGCTTTTCACTCAATTTTATGTGCTATTTTATTTACTTTACTGACGATTTTTAGCGTTTACTATGTACTCAATACGGGCATTATTTTTGCTTGGCTGAGCGGACTTTTTATCGGTTTTGGCTTTATTGTCCACTTATTACTCGATGAATTGTTTAGTGTAGATCTAGGCAATGTACAGCTGAAACGCTCATTTGGCACGGCCTTTAAACTTTTCAGTGTAAAATATTTAAGCGCATCATTAGGTATGTTTATCAGTTGTGCTCTGCTGTATTTATTTACGCCTGAATTTCCTTTTACTATTAGTTGGAAGCCTTAATAATGACAAATTTTGCATTAGATTCTATAACTTCGACTTTAGAAAAATACTTTTTAAGACTGGCGTGATAACCTAAATGGCGATTACCAATCACCCATAATTCACCGCCCGGCTTTAAGACTTTTTTAGATTGCTCAAACATACGCAAAGCAATATGCCCACCTACTGTATTTTGCTGATGAAAAGGAGGATTACACAAAATTAAATCCATCGATTTATCTGCAAAATCAGTTAAAGCATCACCAGCCTGAAAACTAGCATTACATGTTGTCACTGCCTGCTTAAAGTTTTCTTCTGCGGATGCAACAGCCATAAAGGATTCATCAACAAAATGCAGCTGTGCATTAGGATTTTTCTCTGCGAATATCAACCCTACTACACCATTACCGCAGCCTAAATCGACCACTTTCTGATATTTATCATCTTGCGGTAAATGCTCTAAGAAAAAGCGCGTACCAATATCTAAATTCTTATGCGAGAAAATATTGGCATGATTACAAATCTGATAAGCCTTATTATCCAACGGATAATAAACAGGATAAGGACTAACAGGCACAATTCGACCAACGTCAACTTGAGCATAAATTAAACGCGCTTTTTTAACCGCTTTAGAAGGTGCTGTTACTCCTATATAACGCGCCATCAACTGCCACACAGAAGCCGGTAAGTGCTTGACCATGCCCGAAATAATCACTTGAGTATTTGCCGTTAAATTATCTTGCAACCGTATTAGCATATCCTCTAAAAACGCCAATGTTTTCGGTGCTTTAATTAAAATAAAATCAAACTTATCTTGCGGTAATACCAGGCTATCAAACAAACGTACCGTAGTAAGGGCTATTTGATTTAACGCTAAATTTTTACGGGTTGCGGCTTGCGAGATAAAGGAGTCAGACACGATACTCGGTTTATACGCACTTAAAGCCACAGCTAAAGCGCCAAAGCTATCATTAATAATTAACACGCTAGGCTGATCCTCTAAATCTATTTTTTTCGCTACATCCTGTAATAAATATTCATCTGCCGCATCCCAAGCCTGTAATTTTTCATTCTTTTCTATTGGAAAGCGCAATATCTGAAATTGCCCTTGGGCAACGTGCATCGTGGTTTCTGTCATTTTCACCTTACCTCAAGAGCTGCACGATAACATTGAGCAGCCCGCTTTAATTCGCGCCCAATCAGGGCGTTTCTCAGCCCAAGCTTGATGTTCAGGTTGTTCGTCATAAGGGTGGCGCAACACCTCCAACAATTCTTGCACCATACTATGGTCCCCCTGCTCCGCCTTATCAATCGCCAACTGAGCTAAATAATTGCGTAATACATACTTTGGATTGACTGCATTCATCGCTAGTTTTCGACTTGAATCATCACTCTTATCTTGCTGTACTCGAGCAATATAACGACGTAACCAAGCAATAATATTCGTTTTAACTGCCTCAGTTAATTGCTCAGGCTGATAATAAGCCTCAGATAACTGAATCAGTAAATCTGCATCACTCAACTCAGTTTCAGTTGAAATATCAGCTAACAAACGATAAAAAATCGTCATATCGGTTTCCGCTAAAACCAATACTTTAACTAAATCATCAATCAGCTCCTTATCCGTTTGCGCATCATAAATTTGCAAACCTAGCTTCTCTGCCATCATTCCCTGATAACCTTCAATAAAAGCTTTACTGTAAATATTCAAACCTTCCTGCAAAGGCTCGACTTGCTCAATCAACGGATAAATCGCATTGGCCAATTGGGTTAAATTCCACGCTGCAATCTGCGGCTGATTGCCAAAACGATAGCGTCGCTGCTCTCTATCGGTAGTATTAGGCGTCCAATCAGGATCATAATTATCCAGCCACCCATAAGGGCCATAATCAATTGTTAGGCCTAAAATCGACATATTATCGGTATTCATCACACCATGCACAAAACCAACACGTTGCCAGTGGACAATCATTTCTGCCGTTTTAGCACACACCTCATGAAACCAAGCTTGATAAACATCAGCGCTAGGTTCACCTAAATACGGAAAATCGGTACGAATCGTATAATCCACTAACTCACGCAACAACTTGATATTTTGCCGTGCCGAATGAATTTCAAAGCTACCAAAGCGAATGAATGAAGGTGCGACCCGACAAACTACTGCACCTAATTCAGCGCGCGGATTACCATCGTAAAACATATCGCGCACAACTTGTTCGCCTGTCGTCACCAAACTTAAAGCGCGGGTTGTCGGCACGCCTAAATGAAACATCGCTTCGCTGCATAAAAACTCGCGCACAGAAGAGCGTAGAACGGCTAAACCGTCGGCAGTACGTGAATACGGCGTTAAACCTGCACCTTTTAGTTGCAAAGCCCAACGCTGACCTTTTTGATTAATCACTTCGCCCAAATTAATCGCTCGACCATCTCCCAACTGTCCTGCCCAATGACCAAATTGATGTCCTCCATAACACATAGCATAAGGCTCCATTCCTTTTGCTTTTTGGCTACCAGAAAACACTTGAGTAAAATAATCACTCAAACAGTCCGTTTCCGACAGATCAAACAACTCAGCCACTTCTTGAGCATGTGCAACTAGTTTTGGATTACTAACAGGCGTAGGTGAGACCAGCGAATAACAAGCCTCTTTAACTTGTCGTCTAGGCGTATGCCCTGTGGTTTTATCGGCTGGTAATTCTTGAATAAAACGGTTATCGAAATTTAATTGATCAAGTTTGGATTGCATTATAAAAATAAAGTGTCTATTACTTAAGTTAGAGATTCGATATTAAAATGCCGCTAATTAAGCAATAGGTTAAAAAGTATGCCCAATATTACCAGTAATCAGATACTTTCCCAATCAGCTAAGCAATATTGGCTTCACTGGCTATTTGCCATTATTTGGAATGGCATGACTTGGTATGCAATTATCATGGGTGGTAACAATATATTAAAAGCACTCGAGGCCAACCCCGTTTTTTACTTTTTTGCGCTATTTCCTTTTATTGGCTTATGGATCATTGTTATCGCCATCAAGGAAACCTTAGCTTGGTATAAGTTCGGCAAAACCCCAATCACCTTAAACCCTTTCCCCGCTCAAGTTGGCGGTCTATGCGCAGGCTATATTGATTTACCGATACCAGCAAAAAACGCACCACAAGCCGTCCTTAGCCTAAGCTGTATACGCCGCTATATATCCCGTAGTCACGATGGTAAACATAGCACGCGTGAAGAGGCCATATGGCAGGATCGATTGACTCTAAAGCCAGACAATTACCGCAAAAGTATCCGTTTAAATTTTGCATTTGCCCCCCCCGCCAACTTGCCGCCAAGCGAGGAAAAAAGCGATAGCTATCACCTTTGGAAGTTAAATATACGCATCTCCTTACCCGGCATTGACTATGACCGATTTTTTGAGTTACCACTAACAGCAGCTGATCAAGATGCTATAGCTACAAATAGTCGTATTCAAGCAAAAACATCGACTATTATTGAGCATCGAGATACCGAAATAGGAAGTATTCCAACAATAACAAAAACCACTAATGGTACTAAGTTTCACTATGGTTATGGCCGCGCTAAAGTCGTTGCTTTTGCTTTAATCCTTATGGGTGCTTTTTTTGCAGTATTTGCTCATTATTTCTTTGCTGGTTTTTTAGATTTTTTACCTACAACAACAAGCTTAATGACTTTTTTAGCTTACTTGACTGCTTTGATAATCTTTCTTCTAGGGCTCTTTTTAATTGCCAATAGCCTTAGCACTGAAGTCAACTTAATGGGTGTTAGCAAACAACAACGTACCTTTGGATTTTTGCTAGAAGAAAAAATAGAAGCTAAGGATATTGTCGATATAACCGTCGAAAAAAACGGCTCATCAACGTCTGGAAATACAACTAAAGTTTGGTTTTGTCTCAAACTTATTACCCATGATGGTAAAAAGATAGAGGTTGGAGATAGCTTGGAAGGACAAAGTTATGCCGAGCAAATCAGGCAAGAAATGCTTTCTGCTTTAGGATTGTCATGGAAGCCAGCCATATTAACTACGCCTATAAATGAAGTAACCCCTACCCCAACTTGGCTTTACTGGTTGAGGGCATTCTTCTCTAAAAAACAAAGTGAACGTCCACTTCCAATTTGGTTACGTTGGCCTAAAAAACTTTTATCTAATGCATTTTTAATTGCCTTCATATATGACATGCACCTTTTATTTCCCCAAGCCACCGACTTTGTAAGTAAGTTATTGCCTTAAAAATATACACATAATTAAATAAGTTGATCGCTAATACTCACTTATACACAGATATTCAGTTTTTTCAGGTCAATAAAGGCCTAATTTAAACCTAAAAAACTATAATTTTCACAGACAAATAGATGACTACACATTACCTAAAAAGAACAAAAAAAATGTATAAAAATAAGACAATACAATTAGTTACCTACATTACAAAAAGAATTATACGTATTCATACCATTGCTTTTAAATTACTATTTACTGCCTATACTTAATAATATATTTTAAATTTGTGGAAAAACTTTGTCGATTACCCTATAGTGAGAGGCGTTACAGATTTTGTTATTGGTAGTAAAAAGTTTCTTTCCTCGCATATTTTCTGAGTTTCCCTCTTTCATTAGCTGTATACAACACTTTAATTTTTTAATTTTTTAGGTATTAAGTTCTATGGCTACAGGCACTATAAAATGGTTTAACGAGTCCAAAGGTTTTGGTTTTATTTCTCAAGATGATGGCGGTGCAGATGTATTTGTACATTTCAGCGCGATTCAAGGAACTGGCTTTAAAACTTTGAACGAAGGTCAAGCAGTTACTTATGATGTAGAAAACGGCCCTAAAGGTCCTCAAGCAACTAGCGTTGTAGCATCTTAAGTTCGACCTAATCGGTTTACCGAATAAATAGAACCTCGCTTAGGCGGGGTTCTTTTTTTGTAGCTACTATGAAATCATCACCGCTAGAAGAGGAACACTATTGAAAAGGCTATTTGTTGGCAATTTACCCTCAAACACCACTGTAAAAGAATTTGAAGCTCTATTTGCTCAGTTTGGCACAGTGCGCTCATCTGAACTTATCACTGATATTTTTACTGATGAATGCAAAGGATTTGGCTTTATCAGCATGGAAGGTCACGAATCTCGCGCTGCTATTGCAGGCTTAGATGGCAAAAATTTTAACGGAAACTCGTTAAGAGTAGGCTTTGAATCGCCTAAATCGAACCGCCGTTAATTCAGTTCGTAGAAAGTAACAAGCAATAGCCCCTTGAAGCAAAACTAGGGGGCTATGCTTGCATCCTCCCTCGCATACTTTACCAGTCTTCTTCTAGGCTAATTTCTCAATATAATCAATAATAAACTGAATACTGCGTTGACCATTGTATTCATTAATATCTAATTTATAAGCAATTTTTACTTGGCGCAAGCCTAGCCAATATTCCGGCCGCTCAACAAAAAAAGCAATCCCATCAATCAGCAATTCCTTTTCTGCTTGGCGCAATACTAATTTCAAATGCTGCTGCCCAACAATCCGCGACTGCACAACATCAAATACGCCATGAAATAACGGCTCAGGAAATTCTTGCCCCCATGGACCCGCACTTTTTAATAGCTCACAAAAGCCAAGCGTCATTTCCCCTTCCGTCAATTCACCATCGCTATATACTTTCTGATCTAAATCCACATCTACTAAGCGCTGTTTAACAGCTTTATCAAAAGCCAGCATAAACACAGGGTAATCATGCAATTGTATACTTAAACCTGCCGCCATAGCATGCCCCCCAAACTTAGTCAGCACTTTAGGATGAGCAACGGCAATATCACTAAGCACATCACGAATATGAACCCCAGGAATAGAACGCGCTGAACCTTTAATTTCACCGTTATCCGCATTAGCAAAAGCAATCACAGGGCGATTTAAACGATCTTTAATACGTGATGCCAAAATTCCAATAACTCCCTGATGCCAATCCTCACTGTAAATACAGACACCTGCTGCTAAATGCTGCGCATCAAAAGCTTTCATTTCTTTTAATAAAGACATCGCCTCCTGCTTCATTTGTCCTTCGACTTCACGCCGGTCACTATTCAACTCATCCATTTGTAACGCTAGATTTCTGGCTAACACAGCATCATCAGACATCAAACATTGAATGCCGACACTCATATCATCCATGCGTCCCGCAGCATTTAATCGCGGACCAATGGCAAAACCTAAGTCCGAAGAAGCTAAGCTATGTAAATTACGGCCAGCTATTGCCACTAACGCTTTAATGCCTGCATGTCCTTTACCAGACCGCATACGCAACAAACCTTGATGCACTAAAATTCGATTCACTTGATCTAAAGCCACAACATCAGCCACCGTCCCTAAAGCCACTAGATCTAATAATTGTGCTAAATTGGGCTCAGTGCTTTTATTCTTAATATACCAACCTTGCTCACGCAAGCGACTACGTAATGCCATCAGCACATAAAACATCACCCCTACACCCGCTAAAGCACGGCTCGGGAATTCATCATCGGGCAAATTGGGATTGACAATCGCATCAGCGGCAGGCAACTTCTCACCCGGCAAATGATGATCGGTGACTAGAACTTGCATACCCGCTTTTTTCGCCACCTCTACTCCCGCAAGACTAGAAATACCGTTATCCACGGTAATTAACACATCCGCTTGCTTAGCAATCACTAGCTCAGTAATTTCTGGCGTTAAGCCGTAACCATACTCAAAACGATTAGGCACAATAAAGTCTACATGCTTAAAGCCTAATAATTGCAACCCTAACATAGCCACAGCACAACTCGTCGCACCATCCGCATCAAAATCAGCAACAATCACAATCTTCTTCTGCAAATCAAGTGCAGCAATCAGGTAAGTGACCATTTCCTCCATTCCTGTCAATAGCCAAGGCGAAGGGAGTTGTGCCAAACCATGCTGTAATTCAGCATCTGATTTAATGCCACGCGCCAAATAGATACGCTTAAGCACGGGATTTATTTCAGTAAGACTCGTTTGCCTAGCTAAAAGAGGGCGTTCAACAATTTTCTTGGTAATACCGTGATAGTGCATATTAATTTTTATTATTCAAAATATTCGCAATCGGCATTGGCTTGCCAAGGTGATAACCTTGAACGTAATCAACACCAATTTCACGCAACTTTTCTAAAATCTGATCATTTTCTACAAATTCAGCAATGGTTTCCAAGCCCATAACATGGCCAATCTGATTAATTGATTTCACCATTTCATAATCAATCGGGTCATCCAGCATATCTTTTACAAACATGCCATCAATCTTTAACACATCGACTTGTAAATTTTTCAAATAAGCAAACGAAGAAAGACCACTACCAAAATCATCTAAAGAAAATTGACAACCAAACTTCGATAAGGTTTTCATAAATATCGTAGCATCCTGCAAATTTGCTATCGCTGCCGTCTCGGTGATTTCAAACTTAATTTTCTCAGCGGGCACATCACCACTTTCAAACTCATGAATAATATAATCAAGCACTGCTTCATCACCCAACGACTGACCAGACAAGTTAATAGCAATCGATCTAACATGCTGCAATTGATCTGCATGACGACTTAACCATTGCAAGGTATTATGAACTACCCACCGATCTATACGTGTCGCTGAATTATAGCGTTCGGCAGCCGGTAAAAAAGCTCCCGGTGGAGCAATCGTTCCATCCTGCATTTTTAAACGCAATAACACTTCATAGCCAATATTAAGCTCTTTATTTAAAATGGGCACAATAGGCTGCACATAAAGCAAAAACCGGTCATTATCGAGCGCATCACTAATTTCACTACTCCATTTGATCTCACCTTTACGCTGCTTCAATCGCTCACTATTTTCCGTGTGCACTTCAATGCGATTACGCCCTGCATCTTTTGCAGCATAACAAGCGCTATCCACTTGACTTAGAATTTCTTGGCTATCTTTAGTATGTTGATCAATAATCGCCAAACCGATACTAACGCCAATGGTAAAAGTATGCTCCTCCCAATGAAACCGAAAATCTTCTAATGCATGAATAACATGCTCAGCCGCTTGATTAGCTTGGACTATACCGCAATGCTCCATCAAAATAGAAAACTCATCCCCCCCTAAACGCGCTAAAGTATCACGCGAACGGATATTCTCTTGCATTAAACTGCCCACTTGACGCAATAATTCATCACCTGCCACATGACCGCAAGTATCATTAACCACTTTAAACTGATCCAAATCAAGAAAGCAGAGAGCATGCGAATCCCTTTCTCGCTTAGCTGAATCAACCACTCGCTTTAAGCGCGCCTCAAACTCGCGCCGATTAACCAAGCCAGTTAATAAATCATGGCTAGCCTGATAATTAGTCTCTTCACGTATGCGTTTCGATTCAGTTACATCTTCTTGAATAGCCACAAAATGCGTAATATTGCCTGATTCATCAAACATAGGGCAAATATGCTCACTGGCCCAAAATAACTCGCCATTTTTCTTACGGTTCTCCAATTCACCACGCCATTCATTACCAGCCAGCAAGGTATCCCATAAATCCTTATAAACACTCACAGGGGTATGCCCCGAACTAACCATACTCGGCCACTTACCTTTTATGTCATCACTGCTATAACCTGTGATCTCCGTAAATTTTGGATTCACATACTCAACAATACCTTCCTTATTAGTAATCACCACTCCATTTGGGCTATGCGTGACCACCAAAGAAAGTTTCTCCATTTTGAGTCTAGCGGCTTTAGCTAGGGTAATATCCTGAGCAACCCCCTCAACCGCGATTACTTTTCCTTTTTTATTGAATAGGGGCGCTTCAACAACACGTAAAGTATGCAACTCCCCATTTTTATGTGCTATTTCCAACTCATAAGGAGGAACTATTTCACCTCGAATCGACCGTTCAGTATACGCCTGGGCTAAACGATTCAATTCGGTATCAGGTAGGTGCGTCGTATAATGCGCTAAAAACTCTCCAGAGCTATATCCTAATATGGTTTCAATAGAAGGGCTTACATAAGTAAATACACCTTCCACATCATGTGCATACATAACATAGTCATCTCTAACACCCTCTACTAAACGCCGAAATTTACGTTCACTTTCATTGAGCAATTTAGACTGTTTACTTATTTCATCAGTCTTATCTATCACTTCCTGCTTAATACGCTGCTCACGCCCTGCGATATTCAGTAAAAATGCACCGGTCAAACTTAAGACAAAAAAACTAGCCGTAATCAACCAATAAAATAACCAAGAAGAGTAATGCCCAGCCAACTCAGGAGAAGGGCGATAACTAAATTGCCATTGCCTCTCCCCTATATGCAGCACTTTATTTACCACTAAATCTTGATACCCAAAAACCTCTGGCCGCTTTTGGCTTTTAGCGCTATTAAATAAAATTTTAGCAGGCTCCCCTGTAATATCAGTAATTTGTAAATCTGACCACTGCTGATCAAAGGAGTTTAATAACTGACCAAACAAATGATCATAGGTGTACATATGTGCCGCTAAAGCGATAATACTATCACCCGAAAAGACCGGCAATACACGAACAAATCGCTTACCTGGCTGCGCCTGAAACTCCTCTAATATGGGCGGCATAATAATTGAGGATTTAACACGTTGCATGTATTCACATAAAGCACCACGCTCAACACCAAAACACATATCAAAATTATTAACAGCCCCCCGCTCCTTAAGAACAGATACATATTCCACAGGAACTTGTGAATATTTAATGGCGAAATACCCCTCACGCTGCGTAGCACGTATAACCTCGCCTTGACTATCTAGCTCAACAATATCGCCATGCAGCCGCTCATAGCTCAAACGGTTTTCATTAGGCAAATATTCCGCCCACGCTACTGCATAAATATTCTCTCGATAATCTGGAAACTGAGCGATGTAATGATCAAAATCTTTTTGATTCAACTGCATATTATTCTGAAAATAAGCACGCATTGATCGCAATAAGGTTTCATGCTCTTCTAATTCACCTTTAATCATAATATGCATCATTTCAGCATTGGCAGTGAACCTATTTAGCACCTGCTGCTCCTCGGTTTTCCGAGCGTATTGCAAAATAAAGAGCAAGGCTAAAAATAATATCAGCATTGGCACAACAACCGAACCCACTCGATTACGCCAATTTAATTTAGGTTTAGCAAATAAAATCAGGGTGATTGGGGTAAACACAACAATACCTAATGCACCGCCAACCCACCAAATAACCAAAGAGTCTAACCAAGTATCTGCATTCAAAACGCCTATTAATAAATCAGCTGCAACGGATAATAAAGCAGGAAAAAATGAGGAAATAGCACCTGCTATCAGAAAAAACTTAAGAATATCTTGTTCATGCACCAACAACGTAGGCCACAGCTTAAATTTAACTAATAGATACTTCCCTAGCCAAGCATGAAACATCGCTTGCCCGCCAATAATGACACATAGCGCAATCGCGGTATTGTCATCCAGACCAATTAGCCCTACAGCAACAAGAAAATCAGCCAGAAATACACCCGGTAATAATCGGTAGCCCCAAATTAAGACTGCACCTAAAGCTATCCCTGCCGGTGCCCATAAGGGAGTTGCACCACTAGGCGGCAAAGACAAAGTAAGTGTGAGCTGCCCGACAATAAAATAGCAAATAACTAGCAGTATATTGCCTATCAACATATTTCTAATCATTTTCAATTACAAAATCCTTAAGTAATTACTAGGTCAAAAAGTAAGGGGGTTATCTGAACTAAGTATAACAAAAGCTTGCACGTTAATAACTTTATCAACATCTAAATATTACAGGTTCATTTTATGAACCCATAAAGTGCTGTCATCCCTAAGTGTACTAACAGCACGCGAAGGAGACTAAATCTTTACCGAAGAGCCACAAAGCGAACAGTGGCGCACCTAGTCATAACTTTGTCATATTACTATTGTAATATCTTAATTAAGAAAAATACGAGAAAAATAATATGTCCGAATTAAAAAATCAATTAGCAGCAATCATCGAAGAAAAACGGTTAACTTCTTTATTTCAACCAATCGTTTCTATCGCTGCTCAACAAATTTTCTCTTTTGAAGCCTTAATTCGTGGCCCATCTAACAGTATTTTTCATAATCCTATTAGCTTATTCAGTTACGCTGAGCAATTTTCCCTAGCCACAGAATTAGAACATGCCTGCCGCAAAGCCAGCATACGCCAATACGCTCAACTCAACTTACAACATAAGTTATTTTTAAATGTCAGCCCAGCCATATTATTGCAGCCGGATTTTAAAAAAGACGAAACCTTACACTTCCTAAAAGAAAATAATATTTCGCCTGATTCAATCGTCATTGAAATCACTGAACAACAACCGATTGATGACTTCAACATTATGCGTACCGCACTCAATCATTATCGTGATATGGGCTTTCAAATAGCGCTAGATGATTTAGGGGCTGGCTATTCTAGCCTACGCGTTTGGACTGAATTAATGCCCGATTATGTCAAAATAGATAGACATTTTATTGAAAACATTGACCAAGACCCAGTAAAACTCAATTTTGTTCGCTCCATACAAAGCATGGCTGCTGCAAGTAATTGCCAAGTCATTGCTGAAGGTATAGAGACGGAAGCAGAATACCTTGCTATTGCATCTCTAGGCATTACCTTTGGGCAGGGGTATTATTTTGCACGTCCTTGTGTACTACCAGAGACTGAAATTGCCCCGCATTTATTTAACGCCTCAAAAGTAAACCAACCCAAGCCTATCAGCAAGCACTCTAAAATTATTGCAGAAATTATTAAAACAATTACGCCAACAAACCCTGAAACAACAGTTAAAAGTGTGCTTAATTTATTTCAGAAAGAAACTCAGCTAGAATTTTTACCCATTGTTAAAGATGATTTTTGCAGTGGCATTGTTTATAGAGATCAATTTTTAATTAAGTTATTTTCTAGTCAATTTGGTATAGACCTACACGGAAAACAAGCTATTAGCTCATTCTTAATTAACCCTGCGCAATCTTTTGATAAAGACACCGTCATCGAGCAAGTCAGCCAGAAACTGACCCATCACTTACGTAATGACCACGCTTTTATTATTACGCATAAAGGCAATTACTTAGGCACAGGAACGGTGATTGATTTACTCGAAGAAATCACTGAGCAACAAATAAAAAATGCCCAACATGCTAACCCGCTCACTTTGCTGCCTGGCATTACACCAATTAATGAGAAAATTAACTTTTTCTTACAAGAAAAGCAGCCTTTTGCTATTGCCTACTTTGATTTAGACCACTTCAAACCGTTTAACGACCACTATGGCTATGATGCAGGCGACGAAGCCATTAAATTAGTATCCAGACTAATACAAGAAAACATGGATAGTGAAATGGATTTTATTGGGCATATTGGTGGCGATGATTTTATTGTCATCGCTCGGCATTACCATTGGGAAAAAAAATGCCAAACGATTCTAAAAACCTTTGAGCAGCAAGCCCCGCAATATTACAAAGAAAAAGACCGCATCAATAAAGGAATTCATGGTCATGACCGTCAAGGCAAAGCCTGTTTTTTTCCTTTATTAAGCTTATCCATCGGCATCGTAGCGCCGCAGGGTGTCAGTAACTGCTCTTCACATATAGAAATAGCGGATTTAGCAACTGAAGCCAAACATCAAGCCAAATT